>FMSI01040529.1_pt1 | contig 22312 bp, 21 predicted proteins | sample 1504471 | NCBI WGS metagenome assembly FMSI01 (sample SAMEA4475357, study PRJEB15587) | soil metagenome | biome: Soil; feature: Field | place: India | collected 2015-03-11 | depth 0 m
CCCCAGGTGAGTTCGATGCCTTCGGTGTCCTTTGTGGTGATGATGCCGTTCTCGTAGCATTCAATGGCGAAGGCTATGGTGCAGCCGGTGGAGATGGTGTCCAGACCGTAGCGGTTGCAAATCTCGTTGCACTTGACGATGGACTCCAGGTTGTCGTTGAGGCACAGGGAGCCGAATGCAGCCAGTGTCTCGTATTCGGGCTTGTGCACACCCTCCGGGTATCTGTACTGGCTGCCGGACTTCATCAGCCCGCCACAGGCTACCGGGCACTGCCAGCAGCCATATTTGCGTAGTTGCAACTCGATGACGCTCTTATCGCTGATGGCGGCGACGTTGGGGAAGTCGACCACAGAGCCCAACCAGTTCTTCACCGGGGTATCGCCGATGTTCGTCAGCATAGCCATGGTGCCGCAGGTACCGAAGTTCCTGAATGTCTCCACGTTGCCGCCGAGCTGTTGCAAATAGTTCTGTCGGACAGACCTCATTCCTGCCTCATCGTGCAGTGCGACCTTTCTGTCGCCCTTCACCGCCACCGCCTTCAGCTTCTTTGAGCCCATCACCGCTGCCATGCCCGAGCGCGCTGCCGCCCTGCCCTTGTTGTTGATTATGGCGGCGATAAGGGACATATTTTCCCCCGCAGGACCGATGCAGGCGATCCTGGCTTCTTTTCCCAGCTCAGCCTGGAGCATTTTCTCAGTCTCCGAGGTGTCCTTACCCCAGAGCTTGCCGGCATCCCTTATTTCAGCTTTACCGTTATCGATGAGCAGGTAGACCGGCTTTTCCGAGGCGCCGCTGATGAACGCGGCGTCGAAGCCGGCGAACTTCAGGTGGGGACCGAAGTCGCCGCCCGAGTTGGCATCGCCCCAGGTGCCGGTGAGCGGCGATTTACCCACCACCATGTAGCGAGCGGTGAACAGTGCCGGTGTCCCGGTGAGGCTACCGGTGACAAAGCCGAACATCGCCTCGGGGCTTAGCGGGTCCACCTTCGCTTTCTGCCGGTTGAATATTATCCTGGCACCCAGCCCGTAGCCGCCGAAGAAGTCGCGGTACAGTTTTTCGTCGAACGTCTCCACGGTTGTCCTTCCTGTTGATAAGTCGACGAATAGAGCTTTCCCCAGATAACCGCCGGGCATATTTTACCTCCTGTTAGAATTTGTCAAAGAAAAATACACGGGATAGAGGTCTAATTATACCCCAAGGTCTGTGCCGTGCAAAGCCCGTGTGGCAGGTGCTGTTTAAGTGGTGGGGCTGAACTTCCGAGGTCGAGGGTTGAAATAGCTGCTCACCACCTTGCGGAAGTGGTAACCGTGGATGGCGAGGGTCACCGAGAGCGGGAAGAGCCTGGGGCGTTTGAACAGCACCCAGGTGAGCAGCCGCCAGTAGAACTGCCTCCCCCGTTCTTTAATTCCCAGAAGCCACAGCGCTTTGAGAAATGCCCCGAGGTGTTCGAAGTTGAAGTGAGTTGTCCTTATCTTCGGCGGCTTATATTCCTTAAGAAATGTTTTCACCCGCTCGTAATATTGCCTGTGCGAATAAATGGTCTCGACCACCTTTCTATAACCGTGTATCAGCGTGCTGTAGCCCATTCTGGGGAGGAGGTTGGTGGAGCAATCGGTGTTATCACCAGAAAACCTGGCAAGCAGGCGCCCCTCCTTTTTCAACCTCTGGTAGAGCCTGGTGCCGGGAGGGGCGTTGAGCAAGCCGACCATTGCGGTGACGATGCCGCTGTGCTGGATGAAGTTGATGATATTATCAAATATCGAGGGCGGGTCGCTATCGAAACCGAGGATAAAACCGCCCTGCACCTGCAACCCGTGTCCCTGCAGTTTCCTCACTGCTTCGACCAGGTTGCGGTTGCGGTTCTGCACCTTACCACATTCGGTAAGGCTGTCCTCATTCACGGTCTCGATGCCGATGAACACCGAGGTAAAATTGGCTTTTACCATTGACCGTATCAGTTCCTCATCATCAGCCAGGTTCACCGATGCCTGAGTGAACAGCGTGAACGGGTATTTTCTCTGTTCCATCCACTCGGCAATTGCCGGTAATATCTCCGCCTTGAGCTTTCTCTTGTTGCCGATAAAATTATCGTCGACCACGAAGACGCTGCCTCTCCATCCCAGCTCGTAGAGGGCATCGAATTCCCTGAGCAGTTGCTCTTTGCTCTTCGTCCGTGGCATATGCCCGTTGAGTACGGTGATATCGCAGAATTCGCAGTCAAAGGGACAGCCGCGAGAGTACTGAATGCACATGGCTGCGTAGTTTTTCATGTTGATCAGCCCCCATGAGGGGATGGGGCTGGTGCTGATGTCCGGGTGAACTTCCGGCTGATAGATATGCCGTGGGCAGCCCTTTTTCAGGTCGTCGAGGAAAAGCGGCAGCGTCGCCTCAGCTTCCCCAAGGACGAGATGGTCGATGGTGTCCTCGAATTCTTCATGTCCTGTAGTAAACAGGGGTCCACCGGCGACGATTTTCTTACCCATGCGGCGGCACCTGGAGATTACCTCCAGGGCTGAGTCTCGCTGCACCGCCATGGCACTGAGGAACACACAGTCCGCCCACTCGATGTCCTTATTGTTCAGGCTGGTGACATTCATGTCAACGAGCCTTTTCTGCCACTCCTCGGGGAGCATGGCAGCGACGGTGAGCAAGCCCAGCGGCGGATAAGCCGCCTTTCTGGAGACGAATTTCAGGGCATGCCTGAAGCTCCAGAATGTATCGGGATACCTGGGGTAGATGAGAAGCACCCTCATTTTATAGACCGTCTCCTCCGGCCGAAGCAAATATTGTTAACCAGCATACAGTTAGTGGAAAGCAAAGTCAACCCCTTACCCTTACCTCTCCGCTGCGGGCTACTCCAGCAGCATGGTGCCGCTCTTGCCGCCGCTCTTCTTCGCCAGGCGGATGTTTTCTATTTTCATCGCCGGGTCAACGCCCTTGCACATATCGTAGATGGTGAGGGCGGCAACTGCCACCGCGGTGAGGGCTTCCATTTCGAAGCCGGTCTTCCCCTCCCCCTTCACCGTGGCGGTGATTTCCACGCCAGCCTCCTCGAGGAGCAGGTCTATGGAGATGTCCTCTATGGGAAGGGGGTGACATAAGGGGATGAGGCGGTGTGTCTCCTTGGCTGCCATGATGCCCGCCAGCTTTGCTGCCGCCAGCACATCCCCCTTGGGCAGATCTCCCTGTTTTATCAGCTGTGCTGTCTCCTTCTTCATCGCCACTCTCCCCCTCGCCGTCGCCTCCCGCACCGTCACCGCCTTACCGCTCACGTCCACCATCTTTATGTCCTTCCTTGCCGGCATGGCTAACCTCCCACCTGTGACATCGTCCGTTTCTTTGCCGTCCTGCCTCTAGCAAGCTGGTGCTGCTTTGGCTTGCTCTTTATCGCCCGGGTGATGATTTCCTTTAGTTCCTCGATGGAGGCACTGCGGCGGAGGTGTTGGCGGATGTCCACCTCCACATCGCTGAGGAGGCAGGGGCGCAGCTTACCATCGGCGGTGAGGCGGAGGCGGTTGCAGTTGAAGCAGAAATGGTCGCTTACCGGGGTGATGAAGCCGATGGTGCCTTTGCCATCGGGGAAGCGGTAATAGCGGGCGGGACCGTTCCCCTGCGGTGGCAGCGATGGCTCCAGCCTGCCCAGTGCTGCAAGTTCCAGCGTTATCCTCTCCGCGGGCACGAATCTGGGTGGGGAGAGTGCTTTGCCGGTGGAGTGTGTCAGCGGCGGGTTGTCGCCGCCGAAAGGCATGAGCTCGATGAAGCGCACATGCCAGCCTTCGGTGATGCTGAGCCGGGCGAATTCCAGAACCTCGTCATCGTTCACCCCCTCCATCACCACCACATTCACCTTTACCGGCTCCAGTCCGCACTCCTTAGCCTTTTCTATCCCGTTGAGCACCTTATGCAGCCTGCCGTGGCGGGTGATGGCGGCAAACCTCTGCGGCTTTAGAGAGTCCAAGCTCACATTCACCCGTTTCAAGCCGGCTTTCTTGAGTTCCCGGGCATGGTCTGCCAGCAAAATGCCGTTGGTGGTCAGGGAGACATCGTCGACGGTGCTTATCCCCGCCAGCATTGCCACCAGGCGGGGCAAATCAGCCCTGATGAGCGGCTCGCCGCCAGTGAGCCTCAGCTTGCTGATGCCCAGCGCCGAGGCGGCGCGGACGAAGGTAGCTATCTCCTCGTAGGACAGTATGTCCTCGTGGGGCAGCAGTGGCACCCCTTCGGGGGGCAGGCAGTAGATGCAGCGCAGGTTGCACCTGTCGGTGACGGAAATGCGCAGATAGTTCACCGGGCGGTTAAAGGTATCGGGGACACCGGTCATATCCCCGCCTCCCTGGCAAGCCTCTCCAGCACTCTATATGCCTGCCTGGCGGCTTTGCCGCGGTGGCTCACCAGGTTCTTCACGTCGGGGGGCAACTCGGCGAGGGTTTTACCCAGCTCGGGGAAGCAGAACACGGGATCGTAGCCGAAGCCGCCTTCGCCCCTGGGTTCCGTGGTGATGGAGCCGTAGCACTCGTCGCGGACTAAGTCCACCCTGCCCTTCGGTGTGGCGATGGCGATGACGCAGACGAACCTGGCACTGCGTTTTTCCGGGGGGATGTCCTTCATTAAAGAGAGCAGGTATTCCACCCTGTCCCTGTCGGTAGCCCTGCCGCCGAAGTGCGCCGAGTCTATCCCGGGGAGACCGCCAAGGGCATCCACCTCCAGCCCGGAGTCGTCGGCAAGCGAGACCAGCCGTGAAGCCCTGGCGTAGGCGAGTGCCTTGATGCGGGCGTTCTCCTCGTAGCTGTTGCCCGTCTCTTCCACCGTCATAAACACCCCTACCTCTTCCGGTGTCACCAGCCTCCAGGGGAGCCTCTGGAAGAGCATCTGGAACTCCCGCAGTTTACCGGGGTTATTCGTCCCCAGTAGCAACTTAAGCATAACTATATCTTCTGGAACCTGCCGGCGAGCTTCTTTGTCACCTGGGGCATGGTGGTGTATTCCATCTCCTCCAATGGCAGCCGGTGCGGTTCGAAGGGACCGTGGCGGCGGAGCATATCCGCCATATCCAGCGCCTCTTTGCGGGCGGTATCGAACGCCGGGTCATCGAACATATCCAGGGGTCCCACTAGCTTCCCTTCAGCAAGCTGAAAGCCGGCAGCCACCACTCTGGGGGGACCATCGAAGCGGGAGGGGTTACTCTGCCTTATTGGCACCGGCATCAGGGGACCGTGGTGTGAGCCCCTCATCCATCCCTCGACGATATGCGGGTGGGCGAACGGCTCCAGCACCTCGCCCACGGCGGGGAACTCACCCTGGGCACGCACGATGCACACGGGGTCGTCCTTGCCCACATACCTGCCGGCGATGAGCGCCAGCCGCTGCGTCGAGGAAACGGCGGCGATGTTGCCGGTATCGCGGTGGTACACCGCCTTGACGGCGAAGCGACTGGGTGCCCCGAGGAACACCAGCATATCGTATATCTCCTCGGGGGCGCTGAACACGATCTTCTTGTGCTCCTTCACGTCGTGCACCTCGAAGGAAAAGCCGCAGTGCATATTGGGGGCGATCACCAGCCCGATGGTATTGAACGGGTCGGCGAATATCTTGTACAGCGGGTAGTTCCAGGCGCCGGAGGCGGTCTTATCCGCCATAAAGATGATGATGGTCTCCGCCTCGCGCTCCTCAATCTCCATCTCGGCGACGCCCGGTCCCATCCCCTTCACGTTCCCCGAGAAAGCATCGGAGAGCATGTCCTGTCCGGCGCCGTGCAGCTTCAGCCTCTTCGCCACCTGTGTGCAGGCAAGGAAGGTGTCCCATGCCAGCTTATGCACCTTCGTGTCATCCACCCCGTGCTGGTGGGTCATTATCAGTTCCAGGTCGTCGCCGCATCTGGTTACGTGGTAGTCGATGAGGAAGCCCGACTTCTTCGCCTGGGCGAGGCTCCTCTCCGCTTCCTCAAGGACATCGGGGTGGGAGCTGCAGTGCCCCACAAAGCCGCCGATATCTGCCTTGATGACGCTTAAAGTTATCTTCATGAAGACCTCCTGTGTTGTACTGTTTGTACCCCCCAACTAGTACCCCAGTCTTGCGCCGCGGGGTATTATACCATAGCTGGCAGCCTGTATTCCCCGAATACCCTCCGCAGCACCCGACAGGTCTCGCCCAGCGTGGCATAGGCGCTGACGGCGTCTATCAGATAGGGCATCAAGTTCTCCTTCCCCATTGCCGCCTGGCGCAGCGCCTCCAGCCTGATGGAGACCAGCTCATTGTCCCGCTTCCGGCGCAGCCGGCTCAGTCTCTCGAGCTGTCTCCTCTCCCCCTCCGGGTCCATCTGGTGCAGGGGAACGGTGATTGGCTCGTCCATAACGTACTCATTAACGCCCACGATGATGCGTTCCTTCGAGTCCATCTCCCTCTGGTAGCGGTAGGCGGAGTCGGCGATCTCGCGGTGGAAGAAGCCGGCTTCCAGCGCCGGTACCACCCCGCCCAGCGCCTCTATCCGGGCGAAGTAGTCGTAGACCGCCTTCTCCGTCCGGTTGGTCAGCCACTCCACGAGATAGCTGCCGCCCAGTGGGTCGATGGTATTGCTCACTCCGCTCTCGTGGGCGATTATCTGCTGGGTGCGGAGGGCTATGGTCACCGCTTTCTCTGAGGGCAGTGCCAGGGCTTCGTCCAGCGAGTTGGTGTGCAGCGACTGCGTGCCGCCGAGGATGGCTGCCAGCGCCTGTATGGTGGTGCGCACGATATTGTTCTCTGGCTGCTGGGCGGTGAGGGAGCAGCCGGCGGTCTGGGTATGGAAGCGGAGCCATTGACTGCGCTCGCCGGCGTTGAACCTTTGCTTCATCTCCCGTGCCCAGATGCGGCGGGCGGCGCGGAACTTGGCTATCTCCTCGAAGAAATCGTTGTGGCAGTTAAAGAAGAAGCTCAGGCGCGGGGCGAAGTCGTCCACCTTCAGCCCCCGGTCCACACCCGCCTGCACGTAAGTCAGCCCGTTAGCCAGGGTAAAAGCCAGCTCCTGCACGGCGGTGGCGCCGGCTTCACGGATATGGTAGCCGCTGATGCTGATGGTATTCCACTTAGGCACAAATCTCATGCCGAACTCGAATGTGTCAACTATCAGCCTTAAGGAGGGCTCTGGCGGGAAGATATAGGCGTTCTGCGCCATATACTCCTTTAGAATATCGTTCTGGATGGTGCCGCCCAGCTTTTCCAGCGGGATGCCCCGCTTCTTCGCCATCGCCAGGTACATTGCCCAGATGACAGCGGCGGGACCATTTATGGTCATCGAGGTGGTGATCTCGTCTATGGGGATGTCCTTGAACAAAATCTCCATATCGGCGAGCGAGGAGACGGCGACGCCGCACTTACCGAACTCACCTCTGGCTTCGGGGTCGTCGGTATCGTAGCCGTTCAAGGTGGGGAAGTCGAAGGCGACGCTTAAGCCCGTTTCCCCGTGTTCCAGCAGGTACTTGTAGCGGGCGTTGCTCTCCTCGGCGCTGCCGTAGCCGGCGAACATCCGCATCGTCCACAGCCTCCCCCGGTAGCCGGTGTGGTGGATGCCCCGGGTGAACGGGTATTCGCCGGGGAAGCCCAGGTCGCGCAGATAGTCAACGTCCTCGATGTCAAGAGGGGTGTACAGCCGCCCCACGGGCACGCCGGAGGTGGTTAAGAATTTCTCCTGCCTCTCCGGTAGCTTATCTGTCTGCTCCTGCCACCGCCTGAACCTTGCCTCAAGCTCGCCTTTTCTGGACCGCCCCATGGCTAATAGTCTATCCCCTCCCGTGAGGCGATGCCCTTATTGTAGTGGTGCTTCACATTAACCATCTCGGTGACCAGGTCGGCAAGCTCCACCAGCTCCTTCGGTGCGTAGCGACCGGTGAGGATGAGCTCCACGTTTTCCGGTCTTTCCCTGATAAGTTTGACCACCTCGGCGGTATCCACCAGCCCCCAGCCGGCGGCGACGTTCACCTCGTCGAGGATGACCACATCGTACTTACCGCTGAGCATCGCCTCCCTGGCGGCGGCGAGGGCTTTTCTCGCCTCCTCCTTATCCTCGGGCTTAACGTCGTTCGGGTTCACGAAGTGCAAGCCGCCGAAGCGCTGGTAGCTAGCGTTGGACAGGTGTGCCAGAGCCTTCTGTTCGCTGTAGGGAAAGCCGCCCTTCATAAAGTAGACGATATGCACCCTTCTGCCGCAGCCTAGGGCGCGCAGGGCGATGCCCAGAGCGGCGGAAGTCTTACCCCTGCCATCGCCGGTGAAAAGCTCCACCAGACCTTTCAATGGGGCTTTTGGAGTGGGATGCGCCTGCTCGGTCACCACCGCCAGTTTAACAAAAGCCGGAATTCACTGTCAATTTGCCGCTGGTATCCCGGCTTCGCAGGGAACTTTAGTCTGGCACAGTCCGCAGGCCGGGTACTGACCGATATACTCCTTTTCCCGCTCTGACTCCTTAAGCAACTCCCTCTGCTTGACGAACAGGAAGTCGCGGCACTTCTTCTTATCATGTCCCTGCTCGCTGATGGCACCGGCGGGGCAGCGCTGAATACAGCGTCGGCAGGAGCCGGTGCGATAGAAAAGGCAGTTGGCGCGGTGGTCGCTGTAGACCCTGGGGGTGGGTGGCAGCAAGGCATCGGTCACCACGCTGCCGCAGCGCACCGCAATCCCTCTGGTGGTAATCAAGCCGGCGCTGAGGCTGAAGGTTCCCAGCCCGGCGGCGTAGGCGATATGCCTCTGTGACCAGTTTGAAGACGGGCTTCCGAGAAGGTCGTTCACGCTGAAAAACTCAGCCAGCTCCGGGGCTACTGCCCGGTACCCCAGACCTTCGAGTAGGGACACCACATGGCGGGACAGCTCATTGATGAACTCCTGCCCGCGGAAGCGGGCGTGGTTCCACATGGGCGAGGCGATGACAGTCTCGCGGCGGTTACTCAGTCGGATTTTATATGAGGCTGGTAGGACAAACGATATTACGCTCACACTTACCGGATGTTCTTCCCTGCCTGTTTTAAGCTTGATGTACCTTTCCAGCGCCTCCCGTGGCATCAGGTGAAAGTCACCTATTATCGTCTTATAGTCCCTGAAAATGGGGTCATCGCCGTCGGCGAAACCCACCAGCGGCTCGCCCCAGATGCGCTCGCCCCCGAAGGCATCAAGCCTGTTGCCGGGACCTCTGGAGACGTATTTTCTTATCATCTTCTCCAGAAAGGCGGCAATGTCCCTGTCAGACCGTGCTCTTGCCAAAATAGTGTCTCAAGCCTACTACAGAGCGTGTGACCATGTCAATCCGCCCTTTCCTTGAGTTCTTTCACCCTCCCCCTCGAGGTTTTCCATCCCTCTCCCTTGAGGGAGAGGGTAAGGGTGAGGGTGATTTACCCATTGACTTCCCACCACTGGCGGAGTATACTCATGTCACCACAAGATGATGGGGGTGTGCCATGAAAATTTCCTGCCTTCAGAGTAATCTCAGCAAAGGCTTAAGCATTGTGGGGCGTGCTGTTGCCACCAGGTCCACCTTACCCATAACGCAGAATGTCCTCATCCAGACAGATGGTCAGCGCCTCAAACTGTCGGCGACCAATTTAGAGATAGCCATCACCTGCTGGGTGGGGGCTCGGATTGAAGAGCAGGGTGCCATCACCATACCGGCGCGCCTGCTCACCGAATTTGTCAACTCGCTCCCCAATGAGCGGGTAGACATGGCTCTAAGCCACCGCACCCTCCATCTCAAATGCCTCCGCTCTGAAGCCAGGATAAATGGGCTTGATGCCCAGGACTTCCCCCCCATCCCGATGGTCACCGATGGCATTGCTACCAAGATCGATGCCGCACTGCTCAAAGAGGGCATAGAGCAGGTCACCTTTGCTGCTGCTACCGAAGAGACGCGCCCGGTGCTCACTGGCGTGCATCTGGACCTCAATGATGACCGGCTCACCATGGCGGCGGCTGACGGCTTCAGGCTGGGCGTACATTACACCTCCTTGAGCCAGCCGGTCGAAGAAAAGGGCGCGGTGATAGTGCCGGCGCGTGCCTTAAACGAGCTCAACCGCTTCCTCGGTGATGAAGAGCAGCAGGTTGAGGTGATGGTCAACCAGCAAAAGACGCAGATAATGTTCAAACTCAAAGACATCCACATGGTCTCGCAGCTGATACAGGGCAACTTCCCCAACTACTCCCAGCTCATCCCCCAGAGCTATGTCAGCAGGGCGGTGGTTGACCGTGCCGAATTTGCCCAGTCGATAAAACGTGCCTCCATCTTTGCCCGCGATGGCAGCGGAATAATCCGCCTGGAGATATCCGCCGGTGCCGAAGCCCAGCCGGGCAAAATGAAGATATCCTCACGTGCCGAAGAGGTGGGCGACAACGTCAACGAGATAGATGCCCGTGTTGACGGCGAGCCCACGAGGATAGCCTTCAATGCCCGCTACCTCTCCGATGTCCTCGGTGTCATTGAAGAAAAGCAGGTGGCGCTGGAGACCACCACCTCCTCCAGCCCTGGCGTCATCCGCCCCGTGGGTAGCGACAAATACGTGCATGTCATTATGCCTATGTTTGTGCAGTGGTGACATAGCTTGGAAGAGTACCCCGGAGCTCAACCTTGTCTCGATAGACAAACACCTAACAACAGCCTTAAAAAGAGAACGCCTATTAACGCTTGGCTATATGGGAAACCAGGAATTGGTAAGACTGTCGTAGTTAAATGGGTCTTAGAACAACTATTGGAGCAGATTGCTACTCAGGGAATTTATGTTAACTGCTGGCAACATCGCACGCTTTTCTCCATCGCAGACAAGCTAATAGCAGATTTAAAGACATTCTTCGCGGAAAGACAGGATGTGAATCAAAGCTTGAGAGATTGGAGAAAACTTTAGGTAACAAGCCCTTCGTAATTGTCGTGGATGAGATAGATAAACCAGAAACAAAAGAGAGGAATTCCATCCTTTATGAGCTTTCGGGTATAGGCAGGGTGGGGTTGATCTCTATTTGTAATTCAAGATACTTTCTTTTAAGCTCTGACGAGCGAGTTCAATCAAGGTTATATCTCCAAAACAAATAGCCTTTGAGCCCTACACCGCAAATGAACTTTTTACGATTCTAAAGCAAAGAGCTGAGGTAGCTTTACTCGATAACTCTTGGAATGCCAATACTCTCCGAAATATTTCCGACCTAGCTGAAGGGGATGCAAAATAGCTATACAAACCTTGAGGAAAGCTGCTGAAATAGCTGAATCAAAAAATGCTAAAAAGATTTTGCGAGAGTATATCGATAAAGCCTGGGACTCAATAAAGGAGCTAAAGAAGAAGTATTTGCTAGAGGGTTTAACCTGGCATCATCGATATACTGCTCCCCATTAAGACAGGCGGCTAGTTAAGAGAGTAAAATGGCTGTAAATAAGGAGAAGGACAGCCATGGAAAGAAGAAAATGGTACCCCAAAACCAAGGCCATGATAATACTTGAAGGCCTAAAGGGAAAGCCAGTGGGCGAAATCTGCATTGAGCACCAGATCAGCCAGACGCAGTACTACCGGTGGCGCGACCACTTTCTGTCCAATATGAACCAGGTGTTTAACAGCGATGAGGGCCGTAGGGAAAAGGCACTGACCATGGAGAATGCCAGGTTGAAGAAGATCATCGGGGACCTCACCATAGAATTAAAAAAACAGAAGAGTGGTTAAGATGAAGCGCAGGGAATCAGAATTGGTAATGGAACGCAACTCCCACATAGTAGAGCACATCAAAGAGATTAAGGTAGAGCATCCCTTCTGGGGCTATCGGCGTATCTGGGCACACTTAAGATATGTAGACGAGATTGAGATTAACAAGAAACGTGTGCTGAGGCTGCTGCGGAAGCATGAGCTACTCGTGAGGCCGGATACCAAACTTAAGGCTACCAGGACACCTATAAGGAGTAAGCCAAAACCTGATCGTCCCAATCAGTGGTGGGGCATCGACATGGCCAAGGTGATGGTGAATGGTTTTGGCTGGATGTACATTGTGGTAGTACTGGACTGGTATACCAAGAAGATCGTGGGTTATTATGCCGGCATGCAGTGCCGGAGCGGGCACTGGCTGGAGGCTCTGGATATAGCTGTGAACAGTCAATTTCCGGATGGTGTGCGTGAAAAACAGCTGCATCTCATGTCTGATAACGGCAGCCAGCCGACATCTATGGGATTCATGAAAGCATGTCATGACATGGATATAAACCAGGCTTTCACCAGTTACAATAACCCCAAAGGCAATGCAGATACCGAGAGAGTATTCAGGACGATAAAGGAGGAACTGCTCTGGCTACGGGAATGGAACAGTCCTTTCGAGTTAGCCGATGCCTTAGGAAAGTGGATCAATTACTACAATAACTACTATCTACATTCAACACTAGGGTATAAGACACCAAATAAATATGAGGAGGAATATAAAAACAGCCAGGATACTCTCTTAGTACCGGCTTGATTTCAGGGGGTGCAGTACAAAAGTTTACCTCATGGAAAGTCTCCAACATGGAATTTCATCTACAAGAATTCTGCCAAGAGCTATATATCCTTTAGCGTATGCTTTAATGCAACATCACCGAGGTTTGCAACAATAGAGGTTTTCACCTCTGGTAGAGGAGAGCTTCTAGCAGATGTCTGGTACGATAACAACAAAGCGATAAAACACATGTTTAGGTTGGGTTATGTGTCGGAAAGGACCTAATCCTCGAAAGGGGACTCTTACCCCACGAAATCTGCGGATTTTTTGGATCCGGAAATTTAGTCGAAGTAGCTGGCTTTTGGGCGGAAGTAACGTTGGGAAAAGGCTAACCCTGGCAAAGTGGCTGAGTTAACCGTGAAAGCGGGCGCGTGCTCGAAGAAATGAGCGGTTGGCTAGAGCGAGTTGTTGCGGGGAAATGGGTTTGAGGGTAAAATGAGGGCTGGTATTTTGCACCAGGGTCACTTAGAGCAGGCGGTCCCGGGATAGCCGAGGCGCAGCCGGGCTTAATAGTGGCAACGGGAACATGAGTCCCGTGGGACTAAGTGTCCTGCGGGACTTTTTTGTGTGAGATGGACAAGCAGGTAAAGAAGACAAGGATAGCTACCCTTTCCATCGTCTCCAACAGTGTGCTGGTGGTCTTTAAGCTCGCCGTGGGCGCCGCCATCGGCTCGGTGGCGGTGCTCTCCGAGGCAATACATTCGGCGATGGACCTGATGGCGGCGCTCATCGCCTTCGCCGCTGTGCGGATATCAGGCAAGCCCGCCGATGAGGAGCACCCCTTCGGGCATTCTAAAGTGGAAAATATCTCCGCTGCCATCGAGGCATTGCTGATCTTTGTGGCTGCCGCCTGGATTGTCTATGAGGCGGCAAGGAAGCTGATAAGCCCCCACCCCCTGGAGGCACCGGGCTGGGGCGTGGGCGTTATGCTGGTGTCCGCAGTGGTGAATTTGGTGGTCTCCCACTTTCTGTTCAAGGTGGGCAGGGAGACCGATTCCGCCGCCCTGATAGCCGATGGCTGGCACCTGCGCACCGATGTTTATACTTCAACAGGGGTTATGGTGGGGCTGGGCATCATCTGGCTGGGGAGCTACGCTTTTCCCGGCGTGAATCTGGCATGGCTGGACCCGGTGATAGCCATCGGCGTGGCTGTGCTCATCCTGCGCGCCGCCTATGACCTGACCAGAAGGGCTACGGAGGAGCTGGTTGACCGCAGCGTACCTGCTGAGGAGGTGGAGTGGATACGGAGCTATCTGTGTACCCTGTACCCGGCAGTGCATTCTTTCCACCGACTGCGGACGCGTAAGGCAGGCGCCACCCGCTTTATCAACGTGCACATAGCTGTGGACCCGAAGTTGACGGTGAGCGAATCGCATAGCATGGGCGATAGGATAGTGGGCGAGCTTAAGGCGCATTTCCCCCACGATGTGGATGTGCTGGTGCACATCGAGCCGTGCGATGGTTCCTGCAGCCCCGCCTGTAAGGGCGGCTGTCTGCTCAGCGAGGAGGAGCAGAAGGCGGCGGTACAGAGGCGAGGGGATGTGAAAAGGGCAGACTAGCCGCTGGTGTCATTGCTGAAGTCGTGCTCTCTGGCGCGGTGATGGGGTGAGCAACTGGGCATCCCTGCCTGCGAGAGGTTAGGCTATTGTACCGTCCTTCGCCGGCTTGTATTGCACATGCGATTGACAAATCGTTAAGAGCGTGCTAGCATAGGTTTATACCTCGGTATGCGAGGTATGGAGCGGTGGTATGGGCAAGATAGTGATCGTGGTGGACAGCATCGCCTGTGTGCCCAAGGAGGAGATGGAGCGGCACGGGATGAAGATGGTGCCGGTAAACATTTTCTTCAATGGGCAGATATACCGTGACCAGATCGACCTCACCGCCGAGGAGGCGTACAAACTCCTGGAAAAAGCCCCGGACTTCTGGAAAAGCTCAGCTGCTTCGCCGGAGGAGTATCTGAAACTGTTCCAGGAGGTGAGCAGCTATACCGAGGGGATACTGGTGGTCACGCTGTCATCGAAGCTGAGCATGTTCTACACCAGCGCTCTGGTGGCGAAGGACATCATCGCCGAGAAGATGCCCGACTTGAAGATAGAGGTGGTGGACAGCCGTTCAGCTGCTGCCGCCGAGGGGCTCATCGCCCTGGCGGCGGCGCGAGCTGCGGAGCAGGGGAAGAGCCTGAGGGAGGTGGTGGAGGTGGCGGAACGGGTGAGGGAAAGGGTAAAATTTATCGGGCTGCTGGAGACCATCCGCTATGTCTACCGCACCGGGAGGGTGCCGAGGGTGGCTTCGGAGCTGGGTTCAGTGCTGTCGGTGAAACCATTGCTGGTCAGCGGCAACGGCGAGATACACTTCGCCGGGCTGGTGCGCAGCTGGCAGAGCGGCATCGAGCGGATGCTGAAGATGATGAGGGACCATCTGGGTGGTTCTAAAGCGGTGCACTGTGCGGTTATGCATGCCGCCTATCTTGAGGGGGCGGAGAAGCTGAGGGAGAGGATAGAGAAGGAGTTCAACTGCGTGGAGCTGTTCGTGACCGATTTCAGCCCGGTGATGGGCTATGCCACCGGCAAGGGGACGCTGGCGGTGGCATATTACGGCGAGGACTGAGTTCTGATGGCTGATATCTGGGTGGTATTTCTGGGCTATCTGCTGGGCTCTATACCCTCGGCGAGGATAGTTGCCAGTATGGTGGGTGGGATCGATCTGCGCGATGAGGGTGACGGCAAGATAAGCGCCGCCGCGGTGTACCGGCGGCTGGGGCTGCTGCCCTTTCTGTTGGTGGTGGTTATGGATGTGGGCAAGGGTGCGCTGGCAGTAAGCAGCGCCAGACTGGTGAGCGATTCTGTGGCGATAAGGCTTGCCACCGGGGTGATGGCGGTGGTGGGGCATAGCTGGTCGCCATTTTTGAAATTCCGTGGGGGGCTGGGTGCCACCGTCATCTTCGGGGCGCTCGCCGGACTGATGATAAAGGAGTTCCTCATCGTCGGCGCCATCGCCCTGGTGCCGTTCCTGGCGACCAGGAAGTCGGGGTTGAGCACCGCCATCATAGTCGTGGCGTTGCCGGTGGTGCTGCTCATAGGGGGACAGCCGTGGTACCTGGTGGGCTATCCGCCGGGGCTAGCGAGTTTTATGCTGTTGAAGAAGCTACAGCTCAGGCTCAAACCACCGGTGACTAACGGCAGGGCAGAAGAAGAGGCTGGTAAAATCGGGAAAGCACTGCCCTGATGTCAACTCATGCGGTTGTTGACACGGTGCGAGCTGTGGTCTATGCTTAACGCTGGCTGGTAAGGAATGGCAAGTTGATACCCTTCTATTTTGTGTTGTTGGTGGTGGGGGCTTTCCTGCTGGGCGCCTGTCCCTTTTCTCTGTGGATCGGCAACTGGTTGCTGGCGAAGGACATCAGGGGCTACGGCGATGGTAATCCCGGGGCATATAATGTGTTCCGCGCCGGCGGGCGGAAATCAGGAGTGCTGGCGCTGTTCGCCGATATCGGCAAGGGGGTGCCCTTCGTCTATCTCGCCCACTATGTACTGGGGCTGCCCATGGCGATGGTGATGGGTGTGGGACTGGCGGCGATACTCGGGCACGCCTATTCGCCGTTCCTCGGTTTCAAGGGCGGCAAGGCGCTGGCGGTGACCGGAGGCGTGTTGCTCGCCATGCCGCAGCACGAGATGGTGTTTTCGGCGCTGGTGTTCATGCTGCTGGCTTTTCTGTTCGTCCATGGGGACGCCTGGCGGGTGATGTGCGGTCTGGGTGCCTCTGCCATCTATGTGGCGGTCTCCGGAGGACTGGCGCTGGAACCGCTGTTCATGCTGTGTATTATCGCCATCATTGCCGTAAAACACTTCAAGGAGCTGCGCACCACCACGCCGGCGTTCGGCGGTGCGGTGGGCAATTTCCTGCGCGCACGCAAGGCACGTGGGTGACATATGGACACTCTGTACCAGTTGGTGGTTGCCGTCTTCCTGTTCATCTTCTTCGCCAACCTGATGATGAACCTGCGTATGCTGCGTAAGCCGCGGGAGGACGCTCCACTTCCCGACCCGGCGCCGATGGTCTCAATACTCATCCCGGCGCGGAACGAGGAGGTGAACATCGGGAACTGTCTGGAGTCTTTGCTCAGGCAGGACTACCCCAACTTTGAGATAATCGTACTGGACGATAATTCCATTGACAGGACGGCGGAGGTGATACGGGGGTTTGTGGCGAGGGACGAACGGGTGCGGCTGATAAAAGGTCAGCCGCTCCCCGAGGGCTGGGCAGGGAAACCATTTGCCTGCTACCAGTTAGCGCAGCAGGCAAATGGCGACTGGTTTTTGTTTGTGGACGCCGATACGGTGCATGAGCCGCACATGCTGCGCAGCGTGATGGCTGAGGCGCTGGAGGGGAAGCCCTGGCTGCTTTCCGGTTTCCCCAGACAGCTTGCCTGCTCGGTGCCGGAGAAGGTGGCGATGCCGCTGATGTACTTCATCATCATGAGCTGGCTGCCGCTGTGGTGGTCGCAGCGCTCTGAGGAGCCGAAGCCCTCGCTCGCCATCGGGCAGTTTCTGCTCTTCCCCAGGGATGCCTATTGGAAGATAGGCGGGCACGAGGCGGTGAAGTCGAGGATACTGGAGGACGTATGGCTGGGGGTAGAGGTGGTGAAGCACGGCGGGTGGCACGAGGTGATCGACCTATCCTCTGTGGTCTACTGTCGGATGTACCGTGATGTCGGCGGCATCTGGGAGGGGTTTGTGAAGTGGATATATTCGGTGGCGGGGCTTTCCCGGCTGGCGCTGGTGGGGCTGCTGATAGCCGGTATAGTGTTCTGTCTGGCGCCGTTCTACTGGCTGTGGAACGCTTATTTTGGCTCCACGGCGCCGGCGGACTGGCGCTACATTGTGCTGGCGCAGGTGGTGCTGATATTCCTCATCCGCTGGATGGTTGACAGGCGGTTCAAGCAGCCGATCCTGTCCACGCTGCTGCATCCTATTGCTTTCTCCTTCCTGGTGGGGGCGGGGTTTTATGGCGGCTGGCGAGAGATAGTGAACCAGGGGGTGCGCTGGAAAGAGCGGCTCTATAGCGGCAATTCCGGCATTAAGTAGCACTCTCGATAAGTTCCTGCCAGAGCGCGGTCACCTTAGCCTCTAGTTCCTCGAGCGGACAGTTGGTAGTGATGACCACATCGGCGTGCTTTACCTTCTCCTCCGAGGGCATCTGCTGGCTCAGGCGAGCGAGTATCTGTTCTTCGTAAAGCCCGCGGTTTTTTTTGAGCCGCTGGACGATGGTCTCCTGCGGGGATACGGTGACCCAGACCCTGTCTACCAGGGGCGTCCAGCCGGCTTCGATGAGCAGGGCGGCTTCGAGGACGACGGCTTTCACCCCCTGCTTACGGTATTGGGCGATCTTTTCCTCGACCACGCGGTACATTTTAGGGTGCATTATGCGGTTGAGCATGGCCAGCTTTTCCGGGCTGGAGAAGACGAGCTGTGCCAGCCTGTGACGGTCTATTTCATCGCCCTCTTTGAGGAAGGAGGTGCCGAAGGTGGCGACGATTTCGCGGTATGCCTCGGTGCCGGGCTTTAAGAACTCGTGCCCCAGCTCATCGGCGTTGATCACCACGGCGCCCAGTCGGGCGAGCATCTGTGATACCGTGGTCTTGCCGGTGCCGAAGTTCCCGGTGAGCCCGATTACCACTGTCCCGGAGGGCATGTGCTCACTGCCTCAGACGAAGGCAGAGATGCCGAGCATCTCCCTGCCGATGATGAGTTTCTGTATCTGGCTGGTGCCGTCGGGGAAGGTGAGGGTGCGGGCATCGCGGAAATAGCGCTCCACGGAATATTCTTCGGAGATGCCGTAGGCGCCGTGGACCTGTATCGCCTGTGAGGTGACCTGTACCGCCATCTCGGTGCTGAAGGCTTTCGCCATGGAGGTCTCCTTGAAGGGGACCTCGCCCCTGCCGATGAGGTACATGGCGCGGTAGCAAAGGAAGCGGGCGGCTTCAACCATCATCGCCATGTCGGCGACCATCTGTTGGATGAGCTGGAAGCTGGCGATGGGCTTGCCGAACTGCTTACGCTCTTTAGCGTATTTGACCGCGGCGTCCAGGGCTGCCTGAGCGACGCCCACGGCGCCGATGCCCACAGCCACCCTGAGCTTTGCCAGCTCCACCAGCGCTACCGCATAGCCATTGCCCTGTTTGCCGATGAGATGGGAGCGGGGGACGGGGGAGTCTTCAAAGCTGAGCTCGGAGGTGGGGCAGGAGCGGCAGCCCAGCTTGGGCAGCTCCCGGGCGATGAACGGCGACTGGCTTTTGTCCACCAGCAGGCAGGTGATGCCCTTCAATCCCAGGCTGCGGTCGGTGGTGGCAAAGACCACGGCGAGGTCGGCGATGCCGCCATTGGTTATCCAGGTCTTGGTGCCATTGAGGAGGTACTGGTCGCCCTTGGGCGTGGCGGTGGTGGCGATGTCGCGGGCGCCGGAGCCGACATCCGGCTCGGTGAGGCAGAAGCAAGTTATTTTCTCCAGCGAGAGGATCTGAGGTATGTACCTCTTCTGTTCCTCGGTGCCGTGCTGGGCGAGGATGGGCAGGACGGAGCCATCCTGTATCATGGTGACCATCGCCAGACTGAGATAAGCGCGGGCAAGCTCTTCGCCGAGGACGGCATAGGAGACGAGGTCAAGGTTATGCCCGCCGTATTCCGGCGGTAGCGTGGCGCCGATATAGCCCAGGGGCGCCAGCTTGCGCATCAGGCTTACGGCGACATCGCGGGGCAGGGGGTGGTACTTACGGTCGTACTCATCGGCGATGGGTATTATCTCCCTTTCCATGAACTCACGGGCGTTTTTCTGCAGCAGTTTCTGTTCTTCGGTGAGCTCCAGTATCATCTGGCACCTGCTTTTCTAGCGGCAATTGTATACGAGAAAGCGCGGAAATGTCCAGTCATGGTTTTCGAAAATATCAACAAGGCGATTGGGGAGCGCTTATAATTGTAGATTGAGAAGTTTGGTGTTCCTTTCGCTGCAGTAGACCCCATGGGGGAGGGCGCAAAGACCGCTGGACCTCTTAATGATTTTTCCTTTTTGTGCCGTTGGCGCTGTCCGCCATCCTGTACGTAGTAATTGCCACAGGCAAAGCCGATAACCAGGTGTTCGCGGGAGAGGTGTTTTGGCGAGTCCGGCGGCAGGAGGCGCTCGAAGTCAGCCCCGCCGATGGGCTTCAAGCCTGCGGTGGGGTGATTTCAGAGTTGTGTTCGCCTCTCTGGGGCACCTTCGGTTTGCGCATGACTGTGGGCACTAGTGTACCTCCGTAACTGATGGGCCACAGGCTATTTAAGTCCAGGCGAAAGTCAGAGTGCGGGTAACTCCGCAGCCACAAGTGATATAATGGTGTAGGCGGTGTGGCGATGGTAGAGAGCCGGCTCTACGAGAAGCTCCCCGGTAACAGAGTGCGCTGTGATACCTGTCAGTGGCGCTGTGTCATCGGAGAGGGGAAATTCGGTGTCTGCGGGGTGCGGCGCAACAGCGGGGGTGTGCTGGAGGTGCTGAACTACGCCCTCGCCTCTTCGGTGGCGGTGGACCCCATCGAAAAGAAGCCGCTGTTCCACTTCTTCCCTGGGAGCTATGCGCTCTCGCTGGGCACCTGGGGGTGCAATTTTCACTGCAAGCACTGTCAGAACTGGCAGATATCCTGTGTGGAGGAGCCGGCGGGGATGGCGGGGGAATCGAGGAAGCTGTCGCCGCAGGCGGCGGTACAACTGGCGAAACAGCGCGACTGCATCAGCATCACCTGGACATACAACGAGCCCACCATCTGGTTCGAGTACACCTTGGACTCGGCGAAGCTGGCTAAGGATGAGGGGCTGTACACCGGCTATGTGACCAACGGCTATATTACCCCGGAGGCGCTGGACGCCATCGGTCCGTATCTGGACGCATGGCGGGTGGATGTGAAGGGCTTTTCGGACAGGCTCTACCGCGAGCTGGCGAAGATAACGAAGTGGCGGAGCATACTGGAGATGGCGAAGCGGGCGCGGCAGAAATGGGGGATGCATGTGGAGGTGGTGACCAATATTATACCCACCATGAACGACGACGAGGAGCAGCTCACCGCCATCGCCACCTGGATACGGGACGAGCTGGGGGAGCTGACGCCGTGGCATGTGACCCGGTTCTACCCCCACTATCGTCTGGGGCACCTGCCGCCCACTCCCGTAGCCGCTCTGGAGCGGGCTTACGAGACCGGCAAGAAGGTGGGGCTGCGCTTTGTCTATCTGGGGAATGTGCCCGGGCACGGCGCCGAGAACACGGTGTGCTACTCCTGTGGCAGGGTGGTGGTACAACGGTTCGGCTATGACACCAACCCCACCGGCTTGAACGGTTCGAAGTGTAAGTACTGTCGGGCTGAGCTGAACATCAAGAATGAGGGCTGGAAACGGCAATACTAGTAAAAGAAGGGGGTCAGCGATGGTGAGACAACCAGTGGTCGCCGGGCAGTTTTACCCCGGCACGGAAAGCGGTCTAAGGGCGATGGTAACCAGGCTGGTGGAGAAGGGGGTGGAACGGGAGGAGGCACTGGGCGTGGTGATGCCGCATGCCGGCTATGTCTACTCCGGGTATGTGGCGGGGGCGGTGATATCGCGGATAAAGCTTACGGACCTGTTCGTCATCATGGGACCCAACCATACCGGCATGGGCAAGGCTTTTGCCATCATGACTGAGGGGAACTGGCGGACGCCGCTGGGGGATATGGAGATAGATTCCGGGCTGGCGAAGATGGTACTGGGTGAATCCAAACACCTTGAGGACGACGATGTCGCCCACCTCTTCGAGCACTCCATAGAGGTGCAGCTCCCCTTCCTCCAGTACTTTCTCCCACAGGTGCGGATAGTGCCCATAGTGCTCTCGCATGCCCGGCTGGCGGTGTACAGGGAAATAGGCGGGGCGCTGGCAAGAGCGGTGAAGCAGTACGGCAACCGGGTGATGTTGCTGGCGAGCAGCGATATGACGCATTACGAACCGCAAGAGTCGGCAAAGAAGAAGGACGAGAAAGCCATCGAAGCTATCCTGAAGCTGGATGAGGAGGAGCTGGTGCGGCGGGTCACCGAGCTGGACATCTCCATGTGCGGCTACGCGCCAGTTGTCTGCCTGCTCACCGCCTGCAAGGAGCTGGGGGCAAAGTCGGCAAAGCTGGTGAAGTACCAGACCAGCGGCGATGTTTCCGGGGACTATCGCAGTGTGGTGGGCTACGCGGGAATAATAGTAAAATAGAAGGTGATATGGCAGAGCTACATCCTCTGGTAAAGCTGGCTAAGGAAGCGGTGGAAAATTACGTTCGCCACGGCAGGGTGGTGAAGCCAAAAGAACTGATGCCGGAGATGCAAGGGAGGGCGGGCGTGTTCGTCTCTCTGAAGAAACGGGGGGAGCTCAGGGGGTGCATCGGCACCTTCCTGCCCACGAAAGAGAACATCGCCGAGGAGGTGGTGGCCAATGCCATCAGCTCTGCTACCCACGACCCGCGGTTCCCTCCGGTGGTTCCCGACGAGCTCGGGGAGCTGGAGTACAGCGTGGACGTGCTCTCCGAGCCGGAGCCGGTGAAGGATGTCCGGGGGCTCGACCCCAAAAAATATGGCGTCATAGTGGAATGTGGCTACCGCCGGGGGCTGCTGCTCCCTGACCTCGAGGGCGTGAACACGGTGGAGGAGCAGATAAGGATATGCCGGGCTAAGGCAGGCATCGCCCCCGACGAGCCAGTGAAGCTCTACCGTTTCACCGTGAAAAGGTACAAGTAGCGGACATGGTTGACATAATCGCCAAATTGGGCTATTGTATGGAAGAGCAAACAGGCTGAAGATAATGAGTTAAGGAGAGGAAAAAA
>FMSI01028000.1_pt1 | contig 22188 bp, 18 predicted proteins | sample 1504471 | NCBI WGS metagenome assembly FMSI01 (sample SAMEA4475357, study PRJEB15587) | soil metagenome | biome: Soil; feature: Field | place: India | collected 2015-03-11 | depth 0 m
AGGTGAGATAGCACAAACTAACCATTATGGTGTTGTTGGTAGAGCACTCTTACTAAAAGGAGAGGGTTATAATGCTCCACCTAATAATGCATGGTATGAGGCAGACTCATATGTTGAGTTCCCTGACCATGACAATCTTTCAAATATAGCATCTAACGGTATAACTATTACTGGGTGGTTTAATGTAAGAACTACTACTGGAACTCAAACTATTCTACACAAAGGTGGAGGAACTACTGGTACACAAGAATATAGAATATACTTAGATAATGGTAAAATTAATGCAATGGTATGGGATCAATATGGAGGAAGTACTACCTTATTGTTAGATCATGTTATATCTTCAAATGTTAATTACTTTTTTAGTTTTGTTTCTTATATATCAAATAATAATTTGATTATGAAATTATATCTAATCAGCAGTACAAATACTTATTCTGTAGCAAGTATTAAAAGTGGTTTTATTTATACATTATCCCAGAATAGAATAGGTAATCTATTAGTGGGAGCGACAAAATGGAGTACTATTACAAATTTTTTCGATGGTAAAATTGATGAGATAAATCTTTTTTCAGGACCTCTATCATCAACTCAAATTGTAAACATAAGGAATAATGAGTTAAGTGGTAAAAACTGGGATGGTGCTAATCGTTCTATTATTATCTGTGGATTAATTTCACACTACCTTATAGTACATGATGGAACTGGGCTTACCTGTCAGCCGGAAAGTGTTACTATAAAGGCATGTGTGGATGCTAATTGTACTCAGACATACAACGCATCATCGACAGTCACACTAAATAAAAACGGGACTTCAATAGGAACTTATACTTTTACAGGTTCTACAACAGGAAGCGTATCACAGCAAACTCCTGCAACTGTAAGTTTATCTCTTACAAATCTAAACCCTGTTGCTCCAAATGGTTTTAAGTGTGATAATTTATCAGGTTTATCGGCTGATAATCTTTCTCAGTGCAATATTAGATTCTATGATTCAGGGTTCAAGTTTAAAATTCCTGATAATTATTCATGTATAGAGCAAAGTGTAAGTATCAGTGCCGTAGCAAAAGATCCTCTTTCTTATAAATGTGTTCCTGCTTTTCAGAATAAAACCCTGCCTATTAATTTTACTTATAGTTATGTAAATCCATCCACTAATCCTTACAATACGAAACCAAAAATAAATGATACCGATCTCAACACCACGATAAATCTTTATTTTAATGAAAACGGAGAGGCATTTTTCAGATTTAAATATCCTGATGCAGGGCAGATTAAGATTATTGCTTCTTATGACAATTTATCGTCAGGAGTAAAAGCAGTAGGGGACAATACAACGATTGTAAGACCAGATGGATTTTATGTTTATACGACAACACCAAATTGGCAGGCAACAGACCACAATAGCACGGTATTTAAAGAAGCAGGTGAAGGGTTTGATCTTCGGGCAAGAGCAGTATGCTGGGAAATGGACAACGATTCAGATTTATCAAACAATGCCATTACTCATAACTATGATAATAGAACAGTAAATATATCTCATAATTTAATTCAACCTATAGGCGGAGCATCAGGTAGTATTGGTATTTCACAAATGAAATTCACAGGAGGTTTGGCTTCTATTGATAATCAAACATTTAGTGAAGTTGGTATTATAAAATTTACACTGACAGATAATGATTATTTAGGTTCTGGTTATAGTATAACTGGAACATCTGAAAATATTGGTAGATTCATACCGTATAAATTCAAATTGTCTGATAAAGGTACTGTTAAAAATTACTGTAATAACTTTACATATTTCAACTACGATAATTTGACTATTCAAAATGTGAAAATTCAAGCAGTGAATAAAAATGATCAGATTACACGAAATTATACAGATAATTTCACAAAATTTAATGAGTTGGATTACAACGCATACAAATTCTCCACCGACAGTGGATTAAGTTTACAAAAAGGCATTGATAATGTGAGTGGTAATTGGTCTAATGGTGAATTGACATTTTCTGCATCGTTTAAGTTTGTTCAATCTTCACCAACTGAACCAAAATTTCCTAAAATCTATGTTAAAATGACAGATACTGATGGGGTTACTATGGATAACTCTTCATTGGTTGACGATAGAGAAATCGAACTAAGATATGGCATTTTAAACATCAAAAACGCCTACGGTTCTGTAAATTACAATTTGGATATGCCTGTATATCTTATCTATTTAGACAACACAAGCAAATGGACTATAAATACAAACGATTCTTGCACCGATATTACTACATCAATGTTTGCCTTATCAGATTATACAGGTAATTTAAATACGGGTGAAACATCGATACTTTCTACTCAGAAAAAGTCAAATGGTGTGTATGAGGTTCGCTTGAAAGCACCCGGTAATGGTAACGATGGAACTGTGAAACTCAAGCTTACAGGTCTTGATTATCTGAAGAATACAGATATGAAGTATCCATTGAGTGAAGGGGTGGCTACTTTTGGAATATATGGAAATCACAATAAAAGGTTATACTGGAAAGAGGTACCTGCGAAGTGATGAAGGAATGATGTGATGATGTGATGATGTGATGAAGTGATGAAGAGATGAAGTGATGTAGTGATGAAGGGTGATGGAATGAAGAAATGAAAAAATTAAGTAGTGATGATTTAATAACTAATTGGTTGAAATTTATAAGAAATAATATAAGTTAGATACATGGAGGTTGTATGTCGAAATCAACTGCTTTAGATAAATCTGAAACTAAAGATACAAAATCTGAATATGTAATAAGAGATATAGATGATCTCTACGATATAATTAGAACTAATGAGAAATGGAGAGAGGCTCTGCGAAGAGAGCTTTTGAGTAAGGCGCTTTTAAATCTTCCTGAGGATTTTGCTCGATTTAAAGAGGAAGAATTTAAGCCTCTTGTAAAAAGAGTTGAGAATATAGAGAATGATGTAGCAGTACTGAAAGAAGATGTAGCAGTACTGAAAGAAGATGTAGCTGTACTGAAAGAAGATGTAGCTGTATTGAAAGAAGATGTTGCTGTATTAAAACAAGATGTGTCTGGATTAAAGCAAGATGTGGCAAGTCTCAAGCAAAATGTTGCTAAACTTAATATCGATGTAGCTGACTTGCAGGGTAGCGATCTCGAACGGAGAGTAAGGGAAAAAGCTGCCGCTTATTTTGGTAAGATCATCCGAAGATGCAAAACTTTCAGTCATGATAAACTTGCTGATATTTTAGATGATGCCCTTGATAATGGGATAATTGACGAAGAAATGAGGGAAGATGCTATATTGATAGATGTGGTGGTACAAGGGAAGTTGAATGAAAATAGGAATGATGTTGTTTTAGCTATTGAGGTTTCGAAGGTTGTTGATGTTGAGGATGTAAGAAGGGCAAGTAGAAGAGCATCCATAATTGGAAAAGCATTAAATCTTGAAGGTATTGGTGTTGCTTTTGGTAAATCTTGCACTGAAGGTGCCAAAAAAATGGCAGATGAGTTGGATAATGTATTGATAATATGTCAATCTTCAGAAAATAGTTAATATAAAAGAATTACTCAAACATCGTCATTTTAAGATTATTTATTGAGAAATAATACGAAAAATTTTTGTAAATTCAGTTAAAAAGGTGGTAAAAAAATAATTATATGGTATAATATAAATTATGAAGTGATCCTCTCTTGGAAAATCAAGAGTGGATAATTTAGAAAATACGAGGAGTAAGGAGATGGTGGTGTTGGAAAATCTCAGTAAATCTGAGTTGTATGAGCTTGCTAAAGCTAAAAATATAAGGGGAAGGTCTAAAATGTCAAGAGAAGAGCTAATAAAAGCTTTGAAAGAAGAGGTTAATTCCGAACTTCTTGTTGAGATGTCCAAATATGATCCTAATCCATCGATGGTTGGTTATGAAATGCCTACTGCTGAGCAAGTGTATATACCACCACAAAAACCAGATTACAAAATACCAGAAACTTACAATTACGACATGTTGATGTTTCTTCCTATAGATGCAAAGAGAGCTTATGTTTGTTGGGAGTTGACTAAAAATAAATTGGCTGAATTTATGTCTGATATCGATCTTACTAATTTCAAATTTACCTTAAGACTTGTTACGAGGAGTTTTGGAGAAATATCGAAAGTTAAGGTCGGAAATAATGGAAACTATTTCTTTGCAAATTCGATGCTCGAAGATCAAGAAGCTTGGGCTGAATTGGGTGTTGAAGATGGTAATGGTTTCAAACCTCTTTTGATATCCAACAGTTTTAAGATGCCTTCAGAAAGGGTTTCTGATAGGGATGATGTTTTATATATGACCGTTAGAGCTAACATTGAAAAGGTTATTCATCTCTCATTGAAAGGTATGGATGGGTTTTATAGTAGTATCGACATTCACAAAGGTGTATTGAAATCTATTAGTTCCAAAAATAATTCAGAGTGGAGATAATTATGCATGGATATTGGATGTTGGTACTTCATTCCCATTTGCCTTTTGTAAAACACCCAGAGCACGACTATTTTCTTGAAGAACACTGGTTGTTTGAGGCCATTACCGAATGTTATGTGCCTCTTTTGAAATATCTCGATAAGTTGCAATTTGAAGGGGTGGATTACAAGATTACCGTTTCCATGACTCCTCCTCTGTGTGAGATGCTGAGAGATAATCTATTAATTAGTAAATATAAAAGTTATTTGGATAGAATGATTGAATTATCAGAAAAAGAGATCAAACGAACATCAAACGATATTAATTTTAATAAATTGGCTGTCTTTTATAAAGAATTTTTTACTTTCACAAAAAATTTCATGGAGAGTTGTGGATGGGATATTTTATCTGTTTATAAAAAATTTAAAGATACTGGAAGGATGGAGATCATCACCTGCGGTGCCACTCACGGATTTCTCCCATTTATGAGTTATAACGAAAAAGCTGTAAAGGCTCAAATAGAAGTGGCAGTGAATAATTATAAAAAACATTTTGGAGTATTTCCCGAAGGTATATGGTTGCCTGAGTGTGCATATTACAAAGGGCTTGAAAAGATATTGGACGATTACGGAATAAGGTACTTTTTTACAGATACTCATGGGATAATTTTTGGTAAACCAAAACCGAGATACGGTGTTTTTGCCCCCGTGTTCACTGAATCAGGTGTTGCCGCTTTTGCAAGGGATTTTAGCTCTTCAAAACAGGTTTGGAGTTCCAAAGAGGGGTATCCTGGAGATTTTGATTACAGAGATTTTTATAGAGATATTGGATACGATCTCGATTACGATTATATAAAGCCATACATCTGCCCTGATGGTACAAGGGTATTTACTGGGATAAAATATCACAGAGTAACAGGGAACTCCGATTATAAAGAGTATTATGTGAGAGAACATGCGATGGCAAAAGTGGAGCAGCATGCTATCCATTTCTTGAAAGAAAGGGAGAAGCAGGTTTTGGAGATCATTCAGTATATAGATAGAAAACCTGTCATTGTATCTCCTTATGATGCTGAGCTTTTTGGACATTGGTGGTTTGAAGGTCCTGAGTTTTTATACAATGTTTTTAAGTATATGAATAAGAGTCATGTTATAAAACCTGTTACCCCAACAGAATATCTGAATGAATACAATACTAATCAGGTATTGGAGGTGAACCCATCTTCATGGGGAGATAAAGGGTATTATGGTGTGTGGCTTAATGAGGGGAATGAGTGGATCTATAAGCATTTGAAAGTGATTTCTGATAAGATGATCCAATATGCCACAGCTTATAAAGGTACAACGGATAATTTGAAAGAAAGGATACTAAATCAGATGGCGCGAGAACTTCTTTTGGCTCAGAGCAGCGACTGGGCATTTTTGATCACAACTCAAACTGCCACAGAGTATGCAAGTGTGAGGGAAAAAGAGCATATATACAATTTTCTAAAATTAGAGGCTATGTTAAATGGTGATGTAGATTACGATTATCTCACAAAATTAGAAAATAAAAATAGCATTTTCCAAGAGATAAATTTTAGAGTGTATGCCCTGTGATGGGCATGCACCTATTTATTGTATTTGCAGAAATTTTAGATATTGATTATTGTTCTATAATTTTATATAATAAAAACATTAAAAATTTGAACGGTGGCTTGTATGAGTTCTGATATTAATGTTTTAGTTGTAGATGATGAAGATTACATAAGAGATAGCGTTCGATTGATTTTAGAAGAAGAGAAGTATGGTTTTTTAGAGGCATCCGACGGATATCAAGCCCTTGAAATACTCGAAAAGAGAAGAGATGAAATAGACATAGTTATGACTGATATCAAAATGCCTGATATGGATGGCATTACTTTATTAAAAATTATCAAGGAGCGATATCCTGAAAAGATAGTAATAATCATTACAGGCTATCCAAGCTTAGAAACTGCAATTGAAACTTTGAAATTGGGTGCCGATGACTATATTACAAAACCCTTCAATGTAAATGATGTAAATGCAAAGCTTTCAAGGTCTCTCGAAGCAAAGAAACTGAAAAGGGAAGTTGCTTTACTTACTGATATTGTCTCTATTTATGAGTCAGCAAAGTTTTTGTCGTCTACACTTTCTCAGGAAGAGATATTGTTGGAGATAAATAAAAAATTGATAGGTGAATTTGGATTAGATGGTTTTTATATTAAATTATTCAACAGGAAAATCACATTTCAAAATGCTGATAGTGAGATTATAGATTACATAAATGAAGAGTTTTATGCGAAAAGGGCTCTTTTGATATTCAGTACAACTGGTGATTATGAATTTACTACAACAATGAACAATAGGGTTTATTCTGTTATCATATTCCCACTTTATGCTAAACATGGACTGTGGGGGATCTTTTCAGTTTACTATGATCCGAAGAAAAAGCTGACGAATATTAAAAAGCAGATGCTCAACATTTATGCTGGGCAGATCTCTATGGCACTTCAAAACTCTCTATCTTATATAGATCTATCAGATGGTTATATGCAAACAATCGTTTCCCTATCAAATGCTGTGGATGCAAAGGATAGCTATACGAGGGGTCATTCAGAAAATGTGAAAAAGTATAGTATGCTTATTGTGGAGGAAATAGGCTTTCCTGAGGAATTCGGGAAATATATGACCTATGCAGGATTATTACACGATATCGGGAAAATAGGTGTGGACACATACATAATCGTTAAACCTGATCGATTGAGCCCAGAAGAGTTTGAAGAGATGAGAAAGCATCCTATTTATGGGAAAGAGATATTAGAGCCGATCAAATTCTTAGGTGATGTTCCGTATTATGTGCTATTTCACCACGAAAAGGTTGATGGTAGTGGCTATCCTTATGGATTGACAGACAAAGAGATACCCATTGGGGCAAAAATTTTGTCTGTGGCTGATTCTTATGACGCTATGACCACCGATCGTAGTTATAGGCCAAGAAGAACAATTCAGCAGGCTATTGAAGAGCTTGATAGGTGCTCAGGTACTCAGTTTGACAAAGAGATCGTATCTGCCTTTAAGAGTGCTTTGAAGAGGAATAGATTGATATGAAATCTCTCTTCAAAGATGATATCATCACCTTAGGAAAAAAAGCCTTTGAAATCAAAAAAGATTATTACGGAGATAAAGTTTTTTATGTGAAGAATATTCACTTAAATTATACAAATATCTGTATAAATGGTTGTAAATTTTGTGCCTTTGCTAAGGATGAAAGTGATGCAGACGCCTATGAATACAGTATTGAATCGGTTATCAATTACTTAAAAGAGAGTGGAGAAGATTTTAAAGAGGTTCATATCGTTGGAGGACTTCATCCACATTACAAATTTGATTATTATATCGAAATGGTAAAAAGCATAAAAGCATCTTTTTCTAATGTATCGGTGAAAGCTTTCAGTGCTGTGGAGATAGATTATTTCACAAAAATCTCTGGTTTGAGTGTTGAACAGGTGCTTGTAAAGCTAAAAGATGCAGGTCTTGATATGATGCCGGGTGGGGGAGCTGAAATCTTTGCCTCAGATACAAGGAACCAAATTTGTCCTGAGAAGATATCAGCAGAAAGATGGCTTGAAATTATGGAAATTGCTCATAATCAGGGTATAAAAACGAATGCTACAATGCTCTACGGGCATGTTGAGTCTGTGGATGACATTGTTGATCATCTATTGAGACTTAGGAAGCTTCAGGAGAAAACAAAGGGGTTTAATGCTTTTATACCTTTATCTTTCCATCCAGAAAATACTTTTCTTAGCCATATCAAACCATCAACAGGTGTGGAAGATCTTAAGGTTATTGCCATTTCAAGGATTATCCTCGATAATATTCCTCACATCAAAGCTTATTGGGTGATGTTGGGGGAGAAGACTGCTCAGGTGGCTTTGTATTTCGGAGCAGACGATTTAGATGGGACAATTGTAAAAGAGAAAATAACTCACTCTGCAGGTGCCTCTTCAAAAGAGGGGCTTACCGAGAGTGAATTGATTTATATGATTAAGTCGGCAGGATTTATTCCTGTAGAAAGGGATTCTTTCTATAATGAAATTAAAGTGCACTAAAGAGATCGTATTTTTAAATCCAAGTGTAAATCTCAACAAGGTTGCGATTTTAATCGAAAATTATGGCGTCAAGGTGGGTAGAGCTAAAACTGCTGGGTGTTTGAAACCTCACGGAAGTAGGATTGTGTATAAGGATGAACAACAATACAATGTTTTCAGGTTCGATATTGTATCTGCTGTTCTTCCAGAAATTTTTTATAAGTTTGGTGATAATTTTCTTAATAGGTTTTATTACAAAAATTTTCTCAAGAAAAATAATATTACATCAGCCACTGAGTATCTCATTAAAAACAGATACCCATTGTCCGAACCAAAAGGTTCAAGTAATGAAGAGATGGTGGATATATCTCATTTACTAAATTCTAATAAGGTTGTGTTAACCTCATATATAACAGATAAGGAGATTGAAGGAATAAAATATAATAAAGTTGTTGCAGAGTATAAACTTTTCGATAACTTAGACAAGTATATAGGTAATGATTACGCAATAGTAAAGAATCAGGGTGTGTATATTGAATTTTTCATAAAAGATGAGTATATTTACTTTATAGCTGACAATTTTGATATGATTCAGCAGATTTTAGAAAAGACTTTTTTGAAGAATGTGAGGATAGAGTTTACGAATAGATACCGTATGCTAAGGAACGATTCTACAATGATTAAAAAAGTCAGGAAAAACCTATATCTTGTTAACGATTTCAGCTTTTTTGGTGTGTCGCTTAATCCGGGTAAAAAATGGGTGGAATCTCTGGGGGATTATATATGCGCAGGGAAGCTGTAGTAAAAGGGTATTTCTACCCTTCAAGCAGAGACAAGATTATCAAGATGTTTGGTGAGTGGAACTCACCAGCAGAGAATAGGTACAACAGTCTGATGGCCATAGTTCCCCATGCAGGGTATATTTACTCTGGGGAGATAGCCTTTAAAACATTGACTCAGATGGTTTTAAAAAAGAGAATTATACTGATGGGTCCCAACCACACTGGATTTGGGCAGAGAGTTTCCATTTATCCCGAAGGTTCTTGGGAGACACCTTTTGGGGATATCGAGATAGATGGTGACCTCGTGGGGGAACTCGTTGGAGCAGGGTTTAAAACTGATACATTGGCGCACATGAAGGAGCATTCTCTCGAAGTAATTTTGCCGATGATAAAATACCTTAAAAATGATTGTAAGATAGTCCCTATAACAATATCTTATCTGAGATACGACGAATGTGAAGTTGTGGCGGAGAAGATGTATGAGGTAATAAAACATTATGCTGATGATATTACCATTTTAGTCAGTTCAGATTTCAACCATTTTGAGGATGAAAATACAACCCATAAAAAGGATGAACTTGCCATTAAAGCTATATTGGAACTCAATCCAAAAGGTTTATATGATGTTGTTAAGGATAAAGATATTTCTATGTGTGGTGTGATACCTGCAACGATAGGTTTATTATTGGTGAAAAAGATGGGGGCAAGAGAAGCCAAACTTTTCATGCACAGAACAAGTGGTGCAGTGAGTGGTGATTACGATAGAGTTGTTGGTTATGCAGGTATATTGATAAACAAATAGTTTTTTAGAGGTGGGAGATGAAGATTAGAAAGGCAGTTTTTCCTGTTGCTGGGTTTGGTACAAGGATGTTGCCAGCCACAAAGGCTATCCCAAAGGAGATGATTACCCTTGTGGATAAGCCGTTGATTCAATATGCCGTTGAAGAGGCTGTGGAGGCTGGTATAGAGGAGATTATCTTTATCACAGGTAGGTTCAAAAGGGCTATCGAGGATCACTTCGACAAGTCGATCGAGCTTGAGATTGCTCTTAGAGAATCCAAAAAAGAAAGGGAATATGAAATCCTTTCAAAGATCAGTGATATGTGTGATTTTATCACTGTGAGGCAAAAGGAGCAGAAAGGGCTTGGGCATGCAATCTATTGTGCGAGGGATGTTTTGGGGCAGGACCCTTTTGTGGTGATTTTACCAGATGATATAATAAGTTATAAAGAGTCTGTGACAGGGCAGTTGATAAAAAAGTTTGAAGAGGTACAGTCTCCTGTACTTGCTATTACCGAAGTACCAACTACTGAAACCCACAAGTATGGGATAGTGGAGATCGAAGAAAAGATCGATGATAGATTTTTCAAGCTAAAAGGGATGGTGGAAAAACCGAAAAGTAATCCTCCTTCTAATTATGCGATCATCGGCAGATATGTGCTTACTTATGATGTATTGAAAGCAATTGGTGAGTGTGATATGAATTTAGGGGAGATTCAGCTTACCGATGCCATCATGAAAGTGACAAAACAGAAAGGTAGCTATGGGTACATCTACGATGGTTTAAGGTTCGATTGTGGGAATAAATTGGGTTATCTGGATGCCACACTGCATTTTGCCTTAAATAGAGAAGACTTGAAGGATGAATTTTTAAAGATTTTGAAAAAATACTGTTGAGGTTTGTATGGATGAGCTCTCCTCTTTTGAAAAGATAGTACTAATTCATGGACTTGGTGGAGAGGTGTCAAAACTGATGTCCAGAGTGGTAAAAGATATTTACGAACAGGGGCATTTTCCCCCTGTGGATATCAGTCTTAGGAACGATTCTGTGGTTGTATGGGTGGAATTAGCTGGTGTAAAAAGGGAAAATGTAAAAATATACCTATATGAGGACCTTCTTGTTATGGAAGGTATTGTAAGACCCCCAAAGGCTGATAATTACAATTTTTTGAGAGTGGAGAGGAATTCAAATCCATTTCGTAGAATTGTGAAACTTCCGGTGAAGGTAGATACCAAGAACATAGATGCTAAGTTTGAAAATGGGGTTTTTAGGATCGAGTTTAAGAGGATGCCCAAAGAGTTTGTATTGATCAAATTAACCGAAGATGGAGGACAATAGTGGAACAGCATATCGAAAATGAATTAACAATACCAGAAATCCTGCCATTACTTCCAGTACGAGACATAGTTGTTTTCCCTTATATGGTTGTACCGCTCTTTATCGGTAGGGAGTCGAGCATTGCTTCTGTGGATGAGGCATTGAATTCAAAAAGGATGATATTCCTTGCCACCCAAAAGGATGCCATGATGGAAGATCCAGGCGAGGATGATATATACAAAACTGGCGTTGTTGCGATGATTTTAAGAATGCTCAAGCTTCCCGATGGGAGGGTAAAGATCCTTGTTCAAGGATTAAAAAGAGGAGTGGTAGAAGAGATTGTACAGAAAGAACCATATTTTAGAGCTAAGATTAAGACATTGGATGAGGAGGAATCACCTTCCAGCGATCTGAAAGTTGAAGCATTGATTAGGTATGTAAAGGAGCAGTTGGCCAAGGCTGTCAATTTGGGTAAACCGATGCTACCCGATCTCTTGGCAGTAATAGATACTATCAATGTACCTGGTAAATTAGCCGATATCATAGCAGCAAACTTGGGTTTAAAAACTAATGAGGCTCAGGAGATCCTCGAGAAGTTTGATTTCGTAGATCGACTAAATAGAGTAAGCCAGTTTCTCACGAGGGAGATTTCGATCCTTGAGGTTCAAAATAAGATTCTCAACGATGCCAGAGGTGAAATAGATAAAAGTCAGAGGGAGTATTTCCTCAAAGAGCAGTTGAAGGCGATCCGAAAAGAATTGGGAGACGAGGACGACTTATCCAAAGAAGTAGAGGAGTTTGAAGAGAAACTTAAAAAACTTAAAATGCCAAAAGAGGTTAAAGAAGAGGCATCAAAACAGCTTAAAAGACTTTCAAGGATGCATTCCGACTCTGCAGAAGCTACAGTAGTTAGGACATTTTTAGAGTGGATTGTGGAATTACCTTGGGGTAAATATACAAAAGACAATTTAGATATCGAAAATGCTAAAAAAGTGCTTGAAGAGGATCACTTTGGTTTAGAAGAGGTAAAGGATAGAATCTTAGATTTCCTTGCGGTAAGAAAGCTAAATGCAAAGATGAAAAGCCCTATTATTTGCTTTGTGGGGCCTCCAGGTGTAGGCAAAACATCTTTGGGTAGATCTATTGCAAGAGCGATGGGCAGGAAATTTGTCCGCATCTCCTTGGGTGGTCTCAGAGATGAGGCTGAAATTAGAGGGCATAGAAGGACATACATCGGTGCTCTACCCGGTAAGATAATTCAGGGGCTTAGGAATGCTGGTAGTAGTAATCCAGTGTTTATGCTTGATGAGATAGATAAATTGGGTAGCGATTTCAGAGGAGATCCATCTTCTGCGTTGCTCGAGGTCCTTGATCCAGAGCAGAATAATGCCTTTGTGGATCACTATTTAGGGGTTCCTTATGATCTTTCAAAGGTGATGTTTATCACTACTGCAAACTATTTAGATCCGATACCACCAGCACTTAAAGATAGGATGGAGATTATACACATTCCTGGATACATAGAAGAGGAGAAGATTCAGATCGCTAAAAAATATCTTGTACCACGACAGATAGCGGAAAATGGTTTGAAAGAGCACCAATTAGAGATTAATGATAAGATCCTTTCATTTATAATTTCTGGATATACAAGGGAATCGGGTTTAAGAAATTTGGAGCGCCTCATTGGTACAATATGTAGAAAGGTGGCAAGAAGGGTTGCATCAGGAGAGGATAAGGTATTTAAAATTACGAAAAATAATGTTTTGAAGTATTTAGGACCTATCAAATACTACGAAGAGGATGAATTAAAAGAGAATGAGGTTGGTATCGTTACTGGACTTGCGTGGACACCTTATGGTGGTGATGTGCTGTTTATTGAATCTGCAAAGTACAAAGGGAAAGGGAATTTAGTACTAACTGGGCAGTTGGGTGATGTGATGAAGGAGTCTGCAAGGGCTGCTCTTACATTTGTAAGATCTATTGCAGAAAAGTATAATATCGAACCTAAACTATTTGAAGAGCATGATATACATCTACATGTTCCAGCAGGTGCAATTCCCAAAGATGGTCCGTCTGCCGGCATTACGATGGCTACAGCTATCTTTTCTCTGTTCAGTGGTAAAAAGGTGAGAAAAGATGTAGCGATGACGGGTGAGATCACTATTACAGGTAAAGTTTTACCAATTGGTGGTTTAAAGGAGAAACTCCTTGCTGCTAAAAGAATGGGAATAAAAACAGTTGTGATCCCAAAGAAAAATGAGAATGACATGATCAAACTACCAAAAGAGTTAAAGAAAGGTATTCATGTGATTCCCGTGGAAAGATTCGAGGAAGTTTTGAAGATTGCCATCGAAGATTTATGATAAATAGGTTCAGAGAAGGTATTAAGTACATACTGAATATAAATGCCCCTGCTCACAAGATAGCTTTGAGTAGTGGTTTGGGTATGGTTATCGGTTTTAGCCCTTATTTGGGGTTTCACACTCTACTTGCAACGGTTACGAGTATCGGGTTGAGATTGCCGATATATCCGCTGATGATAGGTGCATATATCACAAATCCCATCACAGTGCCTCCCATCTACGCATTTTTATATAAAGTTGGTACGATTTTAACCGATAGTAGTAAAAAGGATATAAATTGGAGTGTGCAGAGTTTTAGTGAATTGATGGTTTTAACTAAGTCGATCATTTGGCCGCTTTTTGTAGGCTGTCATGTGGTTGGACTTATTTTAGGTATAATAACATATTTTGTGGTTAAATACCTTTTGATAAAATACAGGGGTTACTAAAGATTATTATGGCTGAAATTATTGCTGTGGCAAGTGGAAAAGGTGGAGTTGGCAAAAGTTTTTTCGCTGCGAATTTGGCGATGTCGATAAAGAAAATAGATGATGCAGTTCTTCTTGTGGATGGGGATTTAGGTGGTGCAAATCTCCACAGTTTTGTGGGGTTAAAAGCACAGGGTAAGGGGATATACAACTTTTTAAAAGAGAATTTTAAAATGGAGGATGTAATCCTTGAGACCCCTGCCGAAGTCGATTTTATTGGTGGCTCCAGCGATGTATTAGGGATGGCTCATATAAACAATTTTGAAAAACTGAAGATACTCAATCATCTAAAAAGGTCGAATTACAGATATGTAGTTATGGATTTAGGAGCTGGTACAAGCTACAATATGATAGATTTTTTCAATTTTTCCGATAAAAAGGTTCTTATTATGAATAGCGAACCTACATCCATTGAGAATTCTTACGGATTTCTGAAAATTGCCCTCTATAGAAAAATTGAAAGACAGTTGTTTAAAGATCCTCGTCTCGAAAATATATGCGGGAAACTTAGAAGTAGGAGTATGAATTACCAGAAGGTAGATGATATCATAGAGGAACTCGAGAAGATCGATGATAAGTTAACAAAAGAGGTGCTGGATATTGTTGATAACTATAAGGTAGGACTTGTACTTAATATGCTTAAATTTAAGAAAGAACTCAACATATTCTACGGATTTGAAAATGTGGCTAAGAAATATTTACGAATTTCTGTTGAAAAATTGGGATTTTTGCCTTATGATTTATATGTGAGTGAGAGTTTAAAACGGCTCGAACCTTACTATTTGAACACAACTGATAGCAATAGAGAGTTTTTCGACGAAATAAGGGACTTAATTTTTAAAAAATTGTAGGGGTGTTTTATGGATTCTCAACAGGTTTATATTGAGGACTTAAAAGAGGTAAAAGACGAGGATTTACTTCAACTTGTTGGGTTTAAATTGGGAGATGAAGAGTATGCCATAGATGTATTAAAGATACAAGAGATCATAAGACTTGTGGAGATTACCTCAGTTCCCCGTACAGAGAACTATATTATGGGGGTTATGAATCTTAGGGGTAAGGTAATTCCTGTTGTGGATCTCAGGGTTAGATTTAATTTAGAAAAGTCCGATTTTGATAAAAAAACGAGGATCATTGTCGTAAGATTTGAAAAGGAGAATATAGGATTTGTTGTTGATGAAGTTACTCAGGTAGTTAGGATAAATAAGTCCCTTATAGAACCTACGCCACCTTTGGTGGGTTCGGTGGGGCAAGAATATATTTTAGGGATCTGTAAGTATAATGAAAGATTGATTATTCTACTTGACATAGATACATTGATCTATGAAGACAAAGGTTATGAGAGCGATCTGAAAAAGAGATTTAAGGGGACTAAGGGTGGTGGAACCCCTTCGGGTGAATCTTACAGAGAAAAAGAGATTATTATGCCTCAAGAGGTAGTACAGGAGGAGGTTGAACATTTTGCCGAAGAGACCAGCCATTTCGAGGAAAAGTTTGAAAAGACTGTATCAGAAGAACCTATAGAAGAGAAGGTTATTGAAGAACAAAAGACTGAAGTTGCTACTCCAACTGATGATATCGATGCTCTTATTGCAATGGAGCTTGCCAAAAGAGAAAAAGAGACAGAAGAGTTGATCAAGAAGAAAAAGTCTGCACCTGTTCAAGAGAGCATTGAAGATATACTAAACGATGCTGTGAAGCAGGCAGAAGAAAAGATCAATCATGATGCGGTGCATGTTGATCAGAGCGATCTGGATGCTCTGATTGCTATGGAGCTTGCCAAGAGAGAAAAAGAAACCGAAGAGATGATCCGTAGGAAGAAGGAAGCGGAAAAAAAAAATGATTTAGATGCTGTTGATGCAGAAAAGCCCCATTTTGTAGAGGTTGAGGAAGGTAGAGATACCAAGCAATCATCAACAAAAGAAAATTTAAGTATCGAAGTTGATTCTTTAGCTGAGATAAAGGAATTGGCGAGAAAGATCATTCATGGAGAGGCAAAGGATATATCCATCGATGTCAAAGGGGAGATCGGTGAGATTGTCAAACTTATTCTAAACACAAAAGAGAAGTTAGACAATATAGAAGATTCCTCGGAAAAAGTTCCAACTGTGGCAAAAAATTTAGAGTATATCAACGATACCACAGAAAAAGCTACGAATAATCTCCTTCAGTATTCTGATGAGTTGTCAAATATATATACCGAGCTCAGCGACGGATTCAGAGATGTGGAAAGGTATATAGAGTCAAAGGATATCTCTTCAGCTCAAAGGAAAATATCAGAATTGGAAAGGATTGTAGAAAAGGCTGAATCCTTGGGGTTTGAGATACTACAGGCCCTCGAATTTCAAGATATCACAGAACAGAAGATCAATAAAGTAATTAGAAACATAGAAGAGATAGGAGCGAGGTTGGGATCCATCTTGGGATATGTTGTGGCTAATTCTACAGATGAATCCAGCAGAGTTGCATCTCAAGATGAAATAGATAAACTTTTAAGTGATTTTGGATTGAATTAATTTTAAGTTATTTTTGTTGAAAAATTGTTGAAAAATTTTTTCAATTTGCTTTTTGATCTTTGAATAATTAATTTGTATTGTCTAAAAATATCTTTTTATCAATGTCTTATCGCGTAATTTGATTCTCACTTTAAAAGTTTGTCAAGTACTTTTTTGTCCACATCTTTTGTTGAAAACTTGTTGATTTTTTATATTAAGGTGGATTTAATTCATAAAAATGATAGAGTTATAGATGCTGACTAATTTTTAATCAAAAAAGATGTTTTATTTTTTCCTGAACTTTTTGATTCATACATGGCTTTATCGGCATTTTCAAGAACATCCATTAGGGTATCACCACTTTTTGGATAATTACTAACCCCTATGCTGAGGGTGATATTGAATTTTTTTTCATCTTTGGTGAAAAAAGACTTTAGTTCAAACTGTTTTCTTATCCGTTCGGCTACTTCTAAAGCACCGCTTAAATCTGTTTCCACAAGGCACACCACAAACTCATCCCCGCCGTATCTACCAGCAAAATCTGTTCTTCTGATATTGTTTTTTATGACTTCTGCAATGGAAACTATCACCATACTGCCATATTTGTGCCCATAGGTATCATTAATCAATTTAAGATTGTCGGAATCTATCATAAGCACAGAGAATGTTTTTAGATATCTTTGGGATCGGTAGAATTCCTCTTCAATTTTTTTCATGAATCCGCTCTGGTTTAGCAAACCTGTGAGATCATCGGTGGTTGATAATTCTGTAATTAGGTTATTTATCAAGGTATTAATCTTATTGTAGTTTGTAGAAATTATGAATATGAATGGTACAGATATTAAAAAGGTAATAAGTTGGGATTGCTGGGCTTGGAGTGCGAAAATTGTTGACAGTAATACTATTATAGAAAGATTTATCATTATTGATCTTTTGTTGAATATAATCATGGAGAAGATAAGAATTCCCAAAATAGTAAGGAAAACGATCAGATCACCTAAATTTTCATTCAACAACAGTAAAAAGATATTTTGAGAGTGTGATAGAATGTAGTAACTAAAAATCTTAATCCAGAATAGCCCATCTTCTATGGAAAATTTTATGATTATAAAAATAAGAAAAAAAAGCAATATAAGATAGTTGAGATTGCTGGGTTTCGTATCTAAAAATTTTATCGCTGATATACCGATAACAAAACTAAAAAGATACAGGGCTTCAATGATCTTGTAATGAAAAAGCCTGATTTTATCATTTATCATCTTGGTAATATTATAGCAGGATCGAAAATTTTATCAATAAAGAGTTGTTAATTTGATGTTTATCGAATAAATAAGAAAGGGGTGAAAATTCACCCCATATGATTAATTTTTATCTTTGTCTACTATCTTGCCCTTACCGAGCCAGCTCATCATACCTCTTAATTTTGCTCCTACTTGTTCGATTGGGTGGTTTTCATCGGCTCTTGTAAGAGCATTAAAAACAGGTCTACCAGCTTTATTTTCAAGCATCCATTCTTTCGCAAATTCTCCAGACTGGATCTGCCTTAATACCTCTCTCATGTTCTCTTTAACCTGTGGATCGATCACCACTGGTCCCCTTGTAAGATCACCATACTGGGCGGTGTTGCTAACGGAGTACCTCATGTTAGAAATTCCACCTTCATATAGGAGATCAACGATCAGTTTTACTTCATGCATGCACTCAAAATATGCCATTTCTGGAGCGTATCCTGCCTCTACAAGTGTTTCAAAGCCGTATTTGATAAGCTGTGTTAAACCTCCACACAATACAGCCTGCTCACCGAATAGGTCTGTTTCCGTTTCCTCTTTGAAATTGGTTTCAAGCACACCAGCTCTTGCACCACCAATTGCTGCAGCGTAAGATAATGCAACTTCCCTTGAATCACCGCTGTAATCCTGATGAACTGCGATGAGGCAGGGAACACCACCACCTTTTGTGTATTCTGCTCTTACAAGATGACCGGGACCTTTTGGAGCTATCATTATCACATTTACATTTTTTGGTGGGACGATCTGTCCAAAATGTATGTTAAATCCGTGGGCAAAGGCAAGATAAGTACCCTCTTTGATGTATGGAGCAATCTCTTCTCTGTAAAGATCACCCTGAATTTCGTCTGGAACGAGGATCATGATGACATCTGCCCATTTGGCTGCTTCAGATATCTCCATTACCTTTAATCCAGAATTTTCGGCCTTTTTCCATGATGCACCACCTTTCCTTACAGCTACTGCTACATCCACACCGCTATCTTTAAGGTTGTTTGAATGTCCATACCCCTGACTACCGTAACCTACTACGGCAACCTTTTTCTTTTTAATCAACTCCAAATTTGCGTCCTTTTCATAGTAAACTTTCATTTATTATTCCTCCTGGTTTTTTATATCCTGTTTTGTAAAGTCTGTGGTAGACTTGCTACCTCTTGCTATGGCAATTGTTCCGCTTCTTATTATCTCAATTATTCCATAGGGTTCGAGCACATTTATTAAAGCATCTAATTTACTCTGATCTCCAGTTATCTCTACTACAAGAGATTCCTTTGTAATGTCAACCACTTTTCCTCTAAAGGTTTCTATGATGCTTAGGATATCAGGGCGGGTTCGCTGTGTGGCATGCACCTTCAAAAGTGCAAGCTCCCTTTCGATGTGATCGACCTGTGTCACATCTCTAACTTTTATAGTGTTTACAAGCTTTCTTAGTTGTTTGATTATCTGCTCTATGATATGATCATCACCCCTCGTGACGATCGTCATAATGGAGATATCTTCATTTTCTGTGGCATTTACTGAGAGACTTTCTATATTGTAGCCTCTTCCACTGAAAAGCCCTGCAATCCTTGCTAATACACCAAATTTATTTTCTACCAATACTGAAATTATATGTCTCATGGCTACTTCTCCCCGTATATCATTTCATTTAAAGCAGCACCAGCTGGAACCATAGGATAAACATTCTCCTCTCTATCAACCAAAAAGTCGAAAAGAACAGGCTTATCCTTTATTTTTAGTGATTCTCTCAATACAGGTTCTACATCTGAAGGGTTGGCTACTTGAAAACCAAGGCATCCGTAAGCATCAGCCAATTTTACAAAATCGGGTTGACATTCGAGACATGAATAGGAGTATCTTTTGTTGTAAAAGAGATGCTGCCATTGTCTGATCATTCCAAGGAATTTATTGTTTAAGATGGCAACTTTTACACCAACCCTATACTGAACTGCAGTACACAACTCCTGCATATTCATCAGGAAACTACCATCGCCAGCAATGTCGAATACCTCTTTGTGGGGATTTCCCAATTTTGCACCTATTGCAGCAGGAAAACCAAACCCCATGGTTCCAAGTCCACCGGAGGTGATAAGCTGACGGGGATCTTTAAATTTATAAAATTGTGCCGCCCACATCTGATTTTGACCAACCTCTGTAGTTATTATCGCATCGCCATTCGTTACTTCGTATATCTTTTCTACCACGAATTGAGGTTTTATGATTTTGTCGGAGTATTTGTACGAAAATGGCCTTTCATTGTTCCAATATTCTATCTTTTTGAGCCAATCTTCTCTGTCGGCTCTTGCTTTTTCCCAATTGAAGTCCTTAATATAGTTTAAGATCTGCTTTAAGACTGTTTTGCAATCTCCAACTATTGGGATGTCTACCTTTACATTTTTATCTATTGAAGTTGGGTCTATATCTATTTGAGCCTTTTTGGCTTTTGGCGCGTAAGCATCGAGTCTGCCGGTTGTTCTATCAGAAAATCTTGTACCTATGGCAAGTATGAAATCTGCTTCGGTAAGGGCCATATTTGACGCGTAGTTCCCATGCATACCTGCCCAGCCTACCCAATTTTTGTGGGGATTAGGGAAGGCACCAATACCCATAAATGATGAAACTACAGGTAAATTTATCGTCTCTACAAACTTTAAAAGCTCTTCGTGGGCATTGCTCCATTTTACACCACCACCGATAAGGATAACTGGGGCTTTTGCGCTTTCGAGCATCTTTAGCATCTTTTTTATCTGCATCGGATGCCCTTCGTAGGTTGGGTTGTATCCAACGAGCTTTATGTCAGTTGAGCATAGATTTTTTGACTTGGCAGCAATGACATCTTTGGGGAGATCTACGAGCACAGGTCCTGGCCTACCTGTTTTTGCCAAATAAAATGCTTCTGCGATTGTGGGTGCTAAATCATCTACATTTTTTACAAGATAGCTGTGCTTAACAATTGGTCTTGTGATACCAACGATATCTGCTTCTTGAAAAGCATCGCCACCGATCAGATTTGTGGAAACCTGACCTGTGAAGACAACGAGGGGTACAGAGTCGAGATATGCTGTAGCAATCCCTGTTACAAGGTTTGTGGCTCCTGGACCACTTGTACCGAAACACACCCCCACTTTACCTGTAGATCTTGCATAACCATCCGCTGCGTGGATACCGCCTTGTTCGTGTCGAGGTAAGACATGTAGAATATCAGAATCAAAAAGTCTATCGTAAATATGTAGTAATACTCCGCCTGGATAACCGAAGATCAATTCTACACCATGCTTTTTCAAACATTCAACCACAATTTCTGCACCTGTTTTGCTCATATTTACCCCACTTTTTGTTAAATGTGACTTAAAATTGTTTAATAATATATCATATATGTTTGTAAATTTCAAGTGTTACTAATTAAATTTATCTTGAGAAAATAAAATATTTTGTAATATATTGATAAAAAACGATTATATTGTTTCTTGATAGTGCTATTGAATTATTTTTAAAAATGTCGTAAATTTAAATTATGGATATCATAGAAAAGATTGAGATACTTTCAGATGCTGCCAAATACGATGTATCTTGTTCCAGCAGCGGAAGTAGAAGGGAGACTCCTCCTGGTGGTGTGGGTAATGGAGCAATGTCGGGGATATGCCATACATGGTCTGCCGATGGTAGATGTGTCTCTTTGCTTAAGATTTTGATGACTAATATATGCATTTACGATTGTGCATACTGCTACAATAGAAGATCCAACGATATAAAAAGAGCTATATTTACCCCTCGGGAAATTGCAGATCTCACCATCGAATTTTATAGGAGAAATTATATCGAAGGGCTTTTTTTAAGCTCTGGTATAGTGAAATCTCCTGATTACACAATGGAACTTCTTCTCAAAACAGCAGAAATACTCAGAAATGAGTATAGATATGGTGGGTATCTCCACATAAAGATTATCCCTGGAGCATCTGATATATTGATAAAAAAAGTGACAAAGTTGGCAGATAGGGTGAGTGCAAACATAGAGTTGCCCACTGAGCAGAGTTTGAAATCCCTTGCTCCTGAGAAAAATAGGAAATTGATCGATAAATCTTTTTTGGTGGTGGATGAGTTGAATAGATATTTTGAAAAACGGAATTCTACCTCTACTCAACTAATAATAGGTGCTACGCCTGAAACAGATAAAACGA
>FMSI01029910.1_pt1 | contig 22049 bp, 25 predicted proteins | sample 1504471 | NCBI WGS metagenome assembly FMSI01 (sample SAMEA4475357, study PRJEB15587) | soil metagenome | biome: Soil; feature: Field | place: India | collected 2015-03-11 | depth 0 m
GGAGAGGGTGGGATTCGAACCCACGAGGCAGGTTCAACCCCTGCCTACCCGCTCTCCAGGCGGGCGCCTTCGTCCAGCTCAGCCACCTCTCCGTTGACTTTTCTACCCCAGGATACATTATAGAGAGAGCATCCCCCTTTTACAAGTTTTTGTTGTGTCTTTACGAAGGTGGTCAAAAATATAAGCCTGATGTTGAATAACTCTTTGGATGAATAAAAAGGTGGTTTCAGGGTTAAAAAAATATGACACTGGAAAAGGGGTGAAATTATGAAGTCTGTTATGCTCTACGCCTTGAGTACTTGTCCCTTCTGCAAAATGGCCAAAAAGTTTTTTGAAAGTCGAAACATACCCTATAATTTTGTGGATGTAGACCTTTTGCCTGAAGAGGAAAAAGAGAAAACCATAGTAAAAGTCCAAGAGATTTCTGGAAGAAGGGCCTTCCCGGTTATCGTCATAGGAAAAGAGGTCATTGTGGGGTACGATGAACTCCGTATCAAGGAGGCTCTGGAGGAATGAATCCTGCCAAGAAAATACTCTGTCCAGTATGTCGGGTAGCCTTTCTCCTTAAAGAAGAAAGAGCTTTGGGAAAACGAGTCATATGTCCAATCTGTGGAGCAGTACTGGTGCTTTTGAAAGACAACGAAGAGTGGATCCTCGAGCGTCCCAAGGACATAACTCCTGAAGAAGAAATCCGTGCTCGAGTGGAGAACTTTGCCCGATTGCGAAGTTACTGCTTCAACGAGATGAAAGAATCCCTTATCGAGGCTCTCCTCAAAAAATATGAGAGGTACGGAGACTTCTACTGTCCCTGCAAGATCGACAACATCCCCGAGAACGTCTGTCCCTGTCTTGAGACACGACAGGGTAGCGTGGAAAGGAATGGCCACTGCCACTGTGGTCTTTTCTGGAAGTAGAGGTGAATGCTTGCGTGTTTTACAAGGTTTCGTGGGTGTTGCTTCTGGGCGTTGTGCTCTTTGTGGGGAGTGCCCAGGCCCTGACCGTAGCAGCTTCTATAGCTCCTCTTTGTGACCTCGTGAAACAGGTGGGAAGAGAACGGGTAGATGTGATGCAACTCATCCCCAATGGAGCAAATCCCCACACCTACGAACCCACACCCTCTGATGTTCTCAAGGCCACAAAGGCCGATGCTTTTTTCTTGGTGGGTCTCGGGTTTGATTCCTTTCTCCTGAAAGTGATCGAAGCAGCGAGAAAAAAGGGGAGGCCCATTTTCTATATCTCTTCGGGAATTCCTCTCCTTGAGGAACTGCATGGACATGCAAACCCCCACGTGTGGCTCTCCCTAAAAAATGCCCCGCTCATTCTTGAAAACATTGTCCAGGCCCTTTCCACGCTTGATCCGGAAGGGGAGAACTTCTACCGCAAGAACGCTCAAGAATATGCCAAGATTTTGAAAGAGATTGACGAGTGGTTCGAAGAAGAGGTCAAAGCCTTTTCTTCCTTTGCCTTTGTGGCTACGCACGGCTCTTTGAGCTATCTTGCTCGGGACTACGGGCTTGAGGAAATCGACATTCTGGAGAAATCCCCGGGGTACGAGCCATCCCCTCGGGAACTTGAGGAGATAGTGAACGCTATGCAGACCAAGAATGCCTGCATCATTGTCGCCGAGCCCCAATTCAGCGTTAAAGCAGCCGAGGTGTTGGCCAAAGAAACAGGAAGTATTCTTGTCATCTTCGACCCCTTGGGAAACTTTCCGGAAATTCCCTATCACAAACTCATGCGGAAAAACCTCGAGGAACTCGCAAGGGCTCTGAAGGGTGAAAAGAATGGCTCGACCAATCATTGAGGTGAACCATCTCTTTTTCTCATATAATGATACCCCGGTTCTTGAAGACGTTTCCTTGGTGGTTCAAAAGGGAGAGTTTGTCGCCCTCGTTGGACCAAATGGTGCCGGGAAAACGACGCTTCTCAAAATCATTCTCGGCATTCTCGTTCCTCAAAGAGGAGAAGTATATGTTCTGGGCAGAAAGCCCCAAGAACTCAGAGACCTTCGCCACCGAATCGGATACGTCCCACAACTTGCCCATTTTGATCCCCACTTCCCCATAACCTTGCAGGAATTTGTTCTCACCGGACGATACGGACTCATCGGCATCGGAAAAAGGCCTAAGAGAACCGATTGGGAAGTGGTGAACAAAGCAATAGAAGAAGTACACCTTACTCCTCTCAGGAATAGGCTCTTTGGGGACCTCTCGGGAGGAGAAAGACAAAGGGCTCTCATCGCCCGAGCTCTGAGTGTGGAGCCGGAGATTCTTCTCTGCGACGAGCCTACAACGGCCGTCGATCCTAAAAATAACGAGAGCTTTTATGAACTTCTCTTGCGACTCAAAGACAAGGGAACGACCATCCTCGTCATTTCCCACGATGTAGGAGTCATCGCCCAGTACGCCGACAGCATCGCCTGTCTCAACCGTACCATCTTCTGCCACAGAAAACCCAAAGAAGTCATAAACACCGAAATGCTGGAAGCCCTTTACGGCAAAGAGGCAGCTTTTTTCCATCACGGTGAGATTCCACACATTGTGGTTCGCCGGGCCAGTTCTTCCTGCAACTTTCCCCTCAAGGAGAAAGGAGAACACTGACCACCCTATGGGTTTTCTCGGCCTTTCTTTTATGCAAAGAGCCATCTTTGCCGGATGTCTTGTTGGGATTCTTTGCGCTCTGGTAGGGGTTTTCGCAGTTCTCAAGCGTCTCTCTTTTATGGGAGCGGGGATATCCCATGCTGCTTTTGGAGGGGTAGCGCTAGGGTATGTTTTGAACATTGATCCGATACTTTCAGCTCTTGTTTTCTGTATCTTGGTGAGTCTGGGGATTGTCTTTTTAGCCGAGCGAACCCGTTCCAAAGAAGACACGCTCATCGGCATCTTCTTCGCCAGCACCATGGCATTGGGAATCCTTCTCCTTGGCGTTTTTCGAATTCGTAATATCGACCTCTTTGGGTACCTCTTCGGGAATATCTTAGCCATTACCCCGGAGGACCTTAAATTCTCGGTACTACTGGGCGGAGCCATTGCTTTCTTCTTTCTCGCCTTCTACAAAGAGTTCATAGTGGTTATCCTTGATCCCGAGGGAGCCAAGGCCACCGGTATTCCTACCGAGGCATTTTCATATCTTCTTGTGGTCCTTGTGGCCGGAGCTATTGTGGTAGCCATAAGACTTGTAGGCATTGTTCTGGCTTCGGCGCTTCTTGTGATTCCTGCTGCCACCGCCTTGCAAAAAGCCAAAACTCTTAAAAGAGCGCTGTTGCTTGCCGTTGTGGACGGAGTAGCCGTATCTTTGGGAGGATTATTCCTAGCCTATATTCTCGATGCCCCGGCCGGAGCCACGATTGTACTCTGTGCCACCGGGGTATTCTTCTTGGCTTCTATTTCTTCTTCATTTCCCAAGCGAGGATGATGGCCTCAGCCACTTCTTTCATGCTCTTTTGCTTGTTCATGCTGTAGCGCTGAATGCGACGGTAGGCCTCTTCCTCTGCCAACCCATACTCCTGCATGAGGATACCCTTGGCCCGTTCAATCTTTTTGCGACTCTCCAGCTCTTCCTTGACCAACTCGCTCTCCATGAGAAGGCGATGATTCTCAATGACGATAGCTGCTTGGTTGGCAATGGCGGTCAAAAGCTTGATTTCTTCCGCCGTAAACTCTCGAGGCTCAGAGGTGTAGAGATTCAGGACTCCGATAACCTTCCCCCGCACAACAAGGGGAAGGCTCACCAAAGAGGCAAGTCCCTCTTTCTCAGCAATTTCCTTGTTCACATAGCGAGGGTCTTTTTTGACATCATACACAATGATGGGACGCTGCTCCAAAGCCACAAGGCCGGCAATACCCTCTCCAAGGCGAAGAGGGGGCTTCTTATTGTAGGCTTCGCTCACTGACTGGGTAGCTTTAACCTCAAGGAGTTTCTTCTTCTCGTCAAGGAGCATGAGGGAGCAGATGTGTGACTGCATCAGCTGAGTGGTGATGGTCACAATAAGTCGCAGAACATCTTCAAAATACATGTCAGAGGTAATGAGCTCACTGATCCGGGCCAAGGCCTCGATTTTCTCCTCCATAGAAATCACCTGCTATAATGGAGTTGATACTTCATTTTTATTGTACCATTTTCCATCAACTGGTGAGGTGAAGAATATGCCAAGACTTTTCGGAACTTTCGGAATACGACGAGTGGCAAACGAGGTCCTGACGCCTGAAATGGCCATTCGTCTTGCCCTGAGTTTTGCTACCTTCATAAACGGTGAAGATGTGGTGGTGGGAAGGGATGCTCGAAAGCACAGCAGAATGCTCTACGACGCTGTTGTGGCAGGATTCCTCTCCGCTGGTTGTCGAGTCATAGAACTCGGAGTTACTGCTACTCCTGCCCTTCAGTGGGCTTGCCGACAGTGGAACATGTGGGGAGCTATGATCACTGCAAGCCATAACCCACCAGAGTGGAATGGCATCAAATTCATGGAAAAAAGTGGGAAGGGCCTGGACCGCGAAAAAGAGGTTGAGGTGGAGCGGGTATTCTTCACCGAAACTTTTCGTCGGGTTTCCTGGCTGGACATCCCCCAAGAAACAACCAAAAGAGATATCAATTTCGATTACATATCGGCCATTATATCGCGTGTGGATGCCGAAGCCATCCGTGCAAGGAGCTTCCGAGTGATCATAGACTGCGCTAACGGTGCTCCCTCCCTCATCACTCCGTATCTTCTGAGTTCTTTAGGGTGTCACGTGGTGAGTCTCAACGCTCATCCTGATGGGAATTTCCCGGGGAGGAATCCCGAACCTACACCTGAAAATCTCAAGGATATCGTCACCCTTATGCGTTACGGAAACTTTGACCTTGGGTTTGCCCAAGACGGAGATGGAGATCGCCTCATCGTTATCACCGAAAAAGGAGAGTTCGTTCCCGGGGATTTGAGTGTGAGTCTTGTGGCCAAAGAGCTTGCCCAAAGACCCAATGAGGGACCCATTGTTACAACAGTGGCTACCACACACATTTTGCAGGAAATCGCTCGCTCCACGAATCGTGAGGTCATCACTACCGCGGTGGGAGACCTTGTGGTGGCTAAGGTCCTCCAGGAAAAGGAAGGAATTTTCGGGTGCGAGGAAAACGGGGGTATGATTTTCCCCGATTTCGTATGGGGCAGAGACGGAGCCATGGCTGCAGCTTTTATCCTCCATATCCTTGCCACCCAGAAGAAATCCCTGGTTGAGCTGCTCAGCGAGCTCCCCCCGTATTACCAGGTCAAGCGGAAGACCACCATTGACCCGGAGAAAAGAGAGAAAATTCTCGCTGCGGTAGAGGAAAAGACTGCCTTATTCGAAAATCGTATCACCATCGACGGCTATAAAGTCGTATTTAAGGATGGAAGTTGGGTTCTTATCCGTCCCTCGGGAACAGAACCCCTCATTCGGGTCCTTGCCGAAGCTAAAGAAAAGGAGAAGGCCGAAGCACTTGCCGAAGAATATCTGCAACTCATCGAGGAAGCCCAAAAGTGAGCAAAGATTCACTTTTGGGCAACATACATAAGGTAGTATGCATTTGTTTTTCGCTCTACCCCGATAGTACTTTCCGGTCCATGGCCAGGGAAAATTTGAACAGAATCCGAGAAGCGCTCAAAGATATGCTCAAGACTTTCCACCAGTTCTCGAAAGGATCCCCCCGGAAGGTCCGTCCGGCCTACCGACCCCAAAAAGAGCGTGTCTCCGCAAAAAAGCCATCCCTCTTCGGGAACGAAAAGACACACACTCCCCGGGGTATGACCGGGAGTGTGGAGAATTTCCATCCGATGCTCTCCCAAAAAAATTTGTGATTCCTCGCCTTCAAAAAAAGCGTCAGGCAAAGGGGAAATGAAAGAAAAACCTATCTCTTGAGAGAGGTTGAGCGCAGGCTGCTTCAAGTATACAAGGTCCTGCTCATGAATCACCAAAGAAGCGGAAGGAAAACGTTCCTTGAAGAAGGCGTTACCCCCGATGTGGTCGATATGACCATGGGTGTTCACGATAAAGCGGAGCACAAGCCCCTGACCTTCGATCCACCTCTCAAGCTCTTCTGACCCCACCGCCGGATCGATGAGCATTGCTTCTTTGCCATCGTGGACTACATAGCAGTTTGTGGCCAAATCTCCAAGAACGAAGCACGCAAAAGATAGCCTCACTGTCTCCTCCTTTCCCTGCTATCAAGAAGAAGGGTGACCGGGCCGTCGTTAAGGAGTTCTACCTCCATGAAAGCCCCAAAAATCCCACTCTCTACCGGGATTCCTTCTTTCCTCAGGCGCTCAAGAAAAGCCTCGTAGTAGTATTGTGCCTGATCCGGTAAGGCAGCCTCGTCAAAGCTCGGCCGCAGACCTCGACGGCAATCCCCGTACAGGGTAAACTGCGAAACGCAGAGTACTGCTCCTCCTACATCCCGCACACTCAGGTTCATCTTCCCTGTCGAGTCTTCAAAGACCCGGAGGTAGGGAATCTTCCGCACCATGAACTCAAGGTCTTTCTCGCTATCTTCTTTCCCCACTCCAAGAAACACCAAGAGTCCCTGACCGATGGACCCCACCACCCTCCCGTTGACCCTCACCAATGCTTTCTTCACCCTTTGCACAACGGCTCTCATCGGGCAGAGAAAATACCTCCTCTTTTGACGTTCTGTACATTGGAAACTTTTCGAATCTCCTTGAAAACTCCTTCGAGTTCTTCTCGATTCCTGACTTCCACAACAAGGTTAATCCGAGCCTCGTCTCCTACGGTATGGGCTCGAACAGCCTTTATCTCTACCTGACAGTTAGCAATGGCACCCGAGACATCAGCAAGAAGCTTGGGGCGGTCGAGTGCCTCCACCACCATACCGGTGTGAAATTTTCCCTCAAACTCCGGAACCCACTCGGCCTCAAGAAGACGATCGGCATCCTGTGAGAGAGAGATTATATTCGGACAGTCACGACGATGAACGGTGATACCCTTCCCCTGGGTCACAAAGGCTACAATGGGGTCTCCCAAAATGGGGCCGCAGCAACGGGCTAATCGAATAACGAGGTTCGACATCCCCTGGACGACGACACTTTCTTCTTCTCTGAGGGGACGTACAACCCCGGTTCTTTTTTTCTCCTGGAAGCGTCGACGGATGACGTAGGGGATGATTCTATTTACCACATGGCGGGCACTATAGCGACCCTCGCCAATGGCCACATAGAGGTCCTCAATGTCTTTCAGTCTCTCCTGTTCCAGGAAAGCGTTGAGATTTTCAGCCACTTTCACGTTCTCTTCCGGGGTCAGGGAGTATTTCTCCATTTCTCGTACAAAGAGCTCCCTTCCCCGTTCCCGATTCATCTCCTGGTTCTTCTTGCGAAGAAAAGCCCGGATTTTGTTTCTCGCCGCAGGGGTTTTGGCAATTTTGAGCCAGTCGGTACTGGGACCGGAAGAAGAACGGGAGGTAATGATTTCTACAATATCTCCGCTTTTGAGCTCGTAATCAAGGGGAACCATCCGACGATTCACCCGAGCCCCCACACAGGTATTTCCCACCTCGGTGTGGATGAGATAGGCGAAGTCTATGGGAGTTGCTCCCTTGGGGAGTTTCTTGAGATCTCCCTTGGGAGTGAAAACGTATACCTCGTCGTCAAAGAGGCTGATTTTGAGACTCTCCATAAATTCCCGAGTACTCTTAAGATCCTGCTGCCATTCTAAGATCTGCCGCAGCCAGTTCATGCGCTCATCGAAGCTATCTTCTCCGCCCTTGGTTCTTCCTTCCTTGTACTTCCAGTGGGCAGCAATGCCGTATTCCGCTACCTGATGCATGTCCCAGGTGCGAATCTGCACCTCCATAGGCAACCCCTTGGGTCCGATGACCGTGGTATGGAGCGATTGGTACATATTCGACTTGGGAAGAGCGATGTAATCTCGGAAGCGTCCTTCAAGGGGGCTCCAGAGGGAATGGACGATGCCCAAGGCAGCATAACACTCATCGATCGTCCTCACAATGACCCGCAAGGCCACAAGATCGGGGAGATCTTCAAGGTTTAGGTTTTGTCGATGGAGCTTATTATAGATGCTGTAGATATGCTTGAAACGGCTCTGGATCTCAGCCTGTATTTTCGCCTGCTCGAGGCGCAAAAGAAGCTGTCTCTTTGCTTCCTCAATCTGGTTTTCTCGTTCAGCCTTTAGGCGTTCCACACCCCGCTGAATAGCACAATAGGCTTCAGGGTCCAGGAAAAATAGGGAGAGATTTTCTAACTCCACCTGAATGGCGTACATCCCCAGGCGGCGGGCCACCGGAGCAAAAATCTCAAGAGTCTCCCGGGCAATTTCCTCCTTCTTCTCGCGATTCTGATACTTAAGGGTACGCATGTTGTGGAGACGATCGGCGAGTTTGATGACGATGACCCGCACGTCCTCAGCCATAGCTATGAAAAGCCGCCGATAATTCTCCACTTGAGCTTCTTCCTTAGAAGTGTAGGCGAAACCGATGTTAAGCTTTGTAACTCCCCGGACAAGCTGGGTTACCTCTCCGCCAAATTCCCTTTCCAAGGCTTCTTCGGTGACATTGCTGTCTTCAAGGACGTCATGCAAAAGAGCAGAAGCAATGGTAACCTCGTCCATCCGGAGATCGGCCACGATGTGGGCCACCGCCAAGGGATGGATGAAAAAGGGTTCCCCCGAAAGCCGGAACTGCTCCTTATGGGCCTCAGAGGCAAAATGGTGAGCTCGCTCGATAAGGTTCCGATCAAAGTCTGGATAGTATGAGGCAATTTTAGCGCAGAGCGTCTCAAGAGTCTCTCTTTTTTCTTCTACCCCGCCTGATTCACGAACCAAAGCGCCTCCCTAAAGTCTGACCAGAGAGAAAACGGGGTACTTCCCCAATCGTTCCCTTCCTCGCAACGCTTCAAGTTCTATAACAAAACCCACTCCTACAATATTTCCCCCCAACTCCTCCACCATCTCGCACACTGCCTTCGTCGTCCCTCCGGTGGCCAGAAGGTCGTCGACAACCACTACTCTTTGCCCCCTTTCGATAGCGTCTTGATGGATTTCGAGTGTTGCTGAACCATACTCAAGCTGATAGGTTTTAGAAAGCGTTGTTGCAGGAAGCTTTCCTTTCTTGCGGACCGGAACAAAACCACATCCCAAAAGGTAGGCCACCGGTGCTCCGATGATGAATCCTCGTGCCTCTATGCCCACCACGACTTCGGCCTTTGTGTTACGCAGGGCGTCTACCAGGTGATTTATGGCTTCTTGAAAGGCTTCTTTATTCTTCAAAAGGGTGGTAATGTCCTTAAACTGAACCCCGGGAGTGGGAAAGTCGGGAATGTTGCGAATATACTGAGAAAGATCCACGGCTTCAGTCAACCCCCTCACTTTTTAATTCGCCAGTCATGAAGTTTCAGATAGGGAGAACGAGAAGCGTTGCACCGCACCTCAAAGGCTAAATCGACAAGGGAACTTTCCAAAAGTTCCCCCGCCCTTTCTTTTCCTCCAAAAACCACCGCCTCCTGTCGTTCTCTTCCTTGAGAAACGCAAAGCCACACTTGGCTCTCTCCCTTTCCCCAAGACTTTTTCACCAAAGCCACGTTCAGAGTGGCCAGGAGAGGGTTAGGGTTTTTCTCTCCGAAGGGTTTGAGCCTCTCCCAGAATTCCAAAAACTCTCGGTCAAGGTCAGCAAGTCCTACTACTGCATCGACCACAAGCCCAGAAGATAAACGAAGAGCGCGCACTTGGTCACCAAAAAGGGTATTTATCCTCTCCCTGAAAAAGGGAATGTTTTCTACCTTGAGGCGCAGACCCACTGCCATCTCATGCCCCCCATACCTCACAAGCAAGGACTGGCAAGCCCCTAAAGCCTCAGTGAGATTGAAACCCTCGATACTCCGTCCCGAACCCACAGCCATTCCGTTTTTCTCACCAAGGACAATAACCGGGCGATTCAGGCGTTCACTCAACCGGGAGGCCACAATACCCAAAACTCCTACATTCCAGTCCTTCCCCACAAGGACTACAATCTCGTCTTCAAGGAAACGGTACATCTCTTCATCGCCGTAAATGCTCTCGAAAACCCGCTCCTCGTCCCTCTGACGCCGGCCGTTTAAAAGATTAAGATAGCGGGCCTTTTCCAAGGCTTCGCCGTACTCCTCACAGAGCAGAAGCTCAAGGGCAAAGCGGGGATGCTCGACTCTGCCGGCAGCATTGATGCGGGGAGCAAGAATAAAACTTATTTCATGCACATCCACGTCTCCTTTATTGATGCCTGCAACCTCAAGGAGAGCCAGAATTCCGGAGGAAGGGAAACGACGAAGGCATTCCAAACCATACTTCGCAATGACCCGGTTTTCTCCCAAGAGGGGAACAGCGTCACTCACCGTTCCCAAACAGGCAAAATCAAGGTACGACTCTTCAGGACTCACCTCCACTCCAAGACACTTCGCCAGAGCCTGCACGAGAACAAAGGCTAAACCTGCTCCAGAAAGATAGGAAAGGGGTTTTTTGGACTCAAGGTCAAAGGTACTCACGATGGCATCGGCTCGGGGGAGGTGAGGACCCTCTGGAAGATGGTGATCGACAATCACAAGCCCTACACCGTGACTCTTCAGTACTTCAGCCCCCAGAAAATCCCGAATGCCACAATCTACAGCGATCACAAGGTGAGGATGAAGCTCGAGAATGCGGAAAGCAGCTTGTTCGGTAAGTCCATATCCCTCAACGAAACGGCTGGGAATGTACACTTCGGCACTTTCAGAAAAGCGACGCAAGAAGCGTACAAGAATGGCCGAGGCAGTAAGTCCGTCAACATCGTAATCCCCAAAAATCACCAACCGTGCATTGCGTCGTATAGCCTGTCCTATGACCTGTGCTGCTCTCTCAACCCCGGGAAGAGCACACCACTCAAGAAGACACCCCAGGGAGGGGGAGAGAAAATCTCGACCTGCCTCAGGGGTGGTTATACCCCGATTCAGGAGAACTCGGGCCACCGCCTTGGGAATGGAGAGGGCTTCCATGAGCCGATAGAGATATACCTCGTTGACCTTCCGTATCTGCCAGCGTTTGCGCAAAAGAACTACCTCCGACGAGGCTTTTTCTTCTCCCAGTCAACCCATAGAGCGCTCACCACAAAAATGGAGGAATATGTTCCTACCACAAGCCCCAGAAGGATGGCCAAAGAGAAGTCTTGCAGCATCTTCCCCCCGAAAAAGAGGAGAGCAAGAACCGGCAGGGCCGTGGTGAGAGCTGTATTGATGGTTCGAGAAAGAGTCTCGTTAACGCTTTTGTTCACAATTTCCTCAAGGCCCTCACTCTTTTTCCGGTCCAGGAGATTTTCCCGTACCCGATCCATGACCACGATAGAGTCATTAATGGAGTAACCGAGGATAGTTAAAACTGCAGCCAGGATAGGAATGGTGAATTCCCGCCCCAAAATAGAAATCACCCCAATGACTGTAAGACCGTCGTGGGCCAAAGCGAGGATGGAGGTAACTGCCGGACGGAATTCAAAACGAAAGGCAACATAAACGAGGATTCCCCCAACAGCCACAAGAAGGGCAATAATGCCCATCCGACGTAGGTCTGCCCCTACGGCCGGTCCCACATCCTCAATTCGCACAAGCTCTACCTCGCCAAATCTCTCCCCCAGGAGGGATTTCAACTGGTTCTGGCTGTCGGTAGACATTTTGGGTGCCCGGATAACCACTTCACTGGGAGAGAATCTCTGAATGACACTCTTCTCAAGACCCATTTCCCCCAGTACCCTCCGAAGGTCTTCCGTAGTGACCTCCTTTGAGAAGCGGAACTGCAAAAGCGTCCCTCCGGCAAAATCCACCCCGTAGTTCAACCCTCGCACTGAAAGACCCAAAAGAGCACTGGCCACAAGAATGATAGAAATCACATAGGCCACTTTCCGGACCCGCATAAAATCGATGTGCGTTGCTTTGATAAATTCCATACGCAAACCCCCTCACACCCGCATCTTGAGGCGATCGGCAAAGAGATCCACAAACACCCGGCTCACCCACACCCCGGTGAACATACTGCAGAGAATTCCAAGACTCAAAGTCACCCCAAACCCCTTGATGGGACCAGAACCCAGAGAGAAAAGGAGCACCGCAGCAATGAGCGTAGTGACGTTAGCGTCAACGATGGTGCGAAACGCCTTCTGGAATCCAGCATCAATAGAAGCTCTCCAGGTTTTGCCGGAACGGTACTCTTCTTTGATGCGCTCGAAAATGAGAACATTGGCATCCACTGCCATACCGACCGTAAGCACAAAACCGGCAATGCCTGGGAGAGTCAGCGTGGCATGAAGCCCGATAAATAAACCAAAGAAGAAGAGAACAAAGCACACCAGAGCCAAATCTGCCAAAAGCCCAAAAGAACCATAGTAGAGAACCATAAAGGCCAAAACAAGGATAACTCCGATGACTGCCGCCCGCAAGCCGGCGTTCACCGAATCCCGCCCCAGGGTGGGTTCTACAGAACGGTTCTCGATAACTTCCACCTTCACCGGCAAGGCTCCTGCCCGAAGAAGGATGGCTAAGTTCTGAGCTTCCTCCAGAGTGAAGCGCCCGGTTATTTGGGCTTCCCCCCCGGTGATGGGTTCTTGAACCACAGGATTTGAAATGAGCTTTCCGTCAAGGTAAATTCCCAGGTGTCTTCCTACATTGGCCGTCGTAGCCTGGGCAAAGAGTTTTGCTCCTTCGCCGTCAAAAGAAATCGCCACTACCGGCCGACCGATGCGGTCAAACTGTACCTGGGCATTCTTAAGATGTGCTCCGGTGAGAACCGTCTGTCCCTCTTCATCTTTAAACTCAAGAAGTGCCGTTTTACCGATGATATCTACCGCCCTTTGAGGATCCATAATTCCGGGAAGCTGGACAAGCACTCTCCTCTCTCCTTGGCGGGCAATGACCGGTTCTGACACCCCAAGCTGATCGACACGGTTGCGAATGATTTCTAACACCCTACGGACTGCATCCTCATCTACCGGTGCCTCAGGAGTATCTACACACTCCAAAAGGATATGAGACCCTCCACGGAGGTCAAGTCCCAGACGAACACGGTCTTTAAGGGGGAAAACCACTATAGCCGACACAACAATGAGTGCAAGGACCACAATAAGTCTCCAAGGGAGGAATTGCCGCTTCACGTTCTTGCCCTCCTTCTACTTCTTATTCCTATTGTTTCTTGGAAGCTATGGCAGTCCTGGAGAAACGGATACGGACATCCTTGGCAACCTCAACCACAACTTCATCCTCATCCACTTGAGCAACCACTCCGTGAATTCCCCCAATTGTTACCACTCGATCACCCTTCTTGAGGCTTCGCCACAGTTCCTGCTGGGTCTTCTGCCTTTGCTGCTGTGGCCGGATGAGAAGAAAGTAGAAAATGGCAATGATAAAAAGGAGCGGGAGAAGTTGGGCAAAAACATTGGGCGCTGCTTGAGCAGAGGGAGCCGGTGAAGAGGCCGCCTCTTGTGCAGCATGAGCTATGGAAAGTAAAAAACTCACTGAATATCACCCCTTTTCCCTTTCAGGGAATTTCCCCGTACACAGACAAAAACTCCCGAGCGAACTCCAAAAAATATCCCTCCTTTAGAGCCCTCCGGATGTCTGCCATTAACTTTATCATAAAAGCAAGGTTATGTATAGTGGCAAGCTCAGCAGCCAAGATTTCTCCGGCCTTGAAGAGATGCCGAAGATAGGCCCGCGAAAAATGACAACAGGTGTAACAGCTACAGGAGGGATCGGGTGGACGAAAGTCGCGGGCAAACTCTACCCGGTCGATGTTGAACTTCCCCTGAGAGGTGAAAAGGCAAGCATTCCGGGCATTGCGAGTAGGAAGAACACAATCAAACATGTCCACCCCTCGAAGTACAGCCTCCAGGATGCTTGCCGGATGTCCCACCCCCATAAGGTATCGAGGTTTATCCGAAGGTAAAAGGGAATCCAAGACTTCTATCATCCCATACATGAGAGTCTTGGGCTCACCAACACTCAGGCCCCCTATGGCGTAGCCGTCAAAGCCGATTTCAACAATCTTCTGGGCACAGAATCGGCGAAGCTCAGGGCTTGTCCCCCCCTGGACAATACCAAAAAGCATTTGACGATCCCCTTCAAAAACTTCCCGACAGCGCTTCGCCCAGTGGATGGTTCTCTCTGCCGCCTGTCTTTCCCGTTCTAAGGAAACCGGGAAGCCGACACACTCATCGAGGGTCACTACAATGTCCGCTCCCAGGTCTTTCTGAATTTTCATGGTTACCTCGGGGGTAAAGTGATGCAGCGATCCATCAAGATGGGAACGAAAGAGCACCCCTTCATCGTCTACCCGCACGAGCTGGGCAAGGCTAAAGACCTGAAAACCCCCACTATCGGTGAGAAGTGCCCCATCCCAAGAGATGAAACGGTGTAGTCCTCCTGCTTCCCGTACTAGGTCCTCTCCAGGGCGAAGATGGAGATGGTAGGCGTTACAAAGGAAAATTTGTACTCCCAAGGCCTTCAGGCGATCGGGAGCAATAGCCTTAACGGTGCCTTGCGTTCCCACCGGCATGAAAACCGGCGTCTCTATGGCCCCGTGAGGGGTTTCGAGAATTCCAAGGCGAGCCTTGGAATGAGGGTCCGCAACAAGAACTCTGAAATGACCCATCCCCGACTCCTTTCTCAGAGAATGAGCATAGCATCTCCAAAGCTGTAGAAACGGTACTTTTCCCGTATTGCTTCCTCATAAGCCCTCTTTACAAAATCCGCTCCGGCAAAGGCGCATACAAGGAGCAAAAGGGTGGAGCGAGGAAGATGAAAATTTGTAATTAGGGCATCCACAACCTGAAAGGAAAACCCGGGGTAAATGAAGAGGTCAGTTGTCCCCTCATGGGCTTCTATGCGTCCCAGTTCCTTCACGATACTCTCTAAAGCCCTGACGGTTGTGGTTCCTACGGCCACGACTCTCTTTCCCCTTTCTTTCGCTCTTCGAATCTTCTCGGCGTCCCCCGGGGAAAGAGAGAACCACTCCTCGTGCATCTTATGATTTTCTATCTTTTCAATCTTCATGAGATTGAAGGTCCCAAGGCCCACGTGAAGCGTCAGCATAGCTTTTTCTATCCCTTTCCTGACCAGAGCTTCAAGGAGGGACTCGGTGAAGTGGAGCCCAGCGGTCGGCGCTGCCACCGATCCAGGGACTCGAGCATAAACCGTTTGATAAAGTTCAAGGGGAATATCCCTTCGCTTCACATAAGGAGGAGTGGGGGCGTGGCCGAAGCGGAAAAGAACGTCTTCCGTCTCCTCTATGGGAAAAAGTGGAGAGAGGAACCAGGTTTTCTCGCTTCTCCCCTTAATCTCCCAACGGATTTGGGGAGCCTCCTGGAGCACGAGAATTTGGCCAGGGCGAAGACGAGAGGAGTAAAGAAGGCACTCCCAAAGATCCTCTCTTCTAGCCAAAAAGAGAATTTCCACTCTCCCACCGGTATGCTCTTTACGAGCAAAGAGACGAGCAGGAAGGACCTTAGAATCGTTAAAGACCAAAACGTCTCCCGGCTTTAGGTACTCGACAATGTCTCGAAAAACACGATGTTCGATTTTTTCTCCCTCCCGGTGGAGCACCATAAGACGACAGGAATCTCGAGGGGAAACGGGTTCTTGGGCAATGAGTTCGGAAGGAAGATGAAAATCAAAATCCTTAAGATTCGTCATCGGATCACCATTCTCCCCAGCTCACACCCTGGAAAGTAATGACGCAGAATCTCGACGAAATTCGCACCGATTCTTGCCATGCCCACCGCCCCCCACTGAGAAAGACCTACGCCATGACCCCACCCCCTCCCCCGGAAGGTAAAGGTCCTGGCTTCAGCGAGAACCCAGGAAGAGGCAGAAACGGTATTTCTTGTTGGCGTCGACTTCTCCTTTCTTCTCTCCCGCTCCTTTTCTCGAAGCTTGAGAAAGGCGATGATGTCATCGAGGTTCCAGTCCTTTTCCATCCAGACCTTGTAGTCGATTTCTTCTTCCTCTTTTCTCTTTCCCCTACCGGAAGGACTTTCTACCTCCTGGGGTGTACCGCCCAAAAGATCAAAGAATGTACTTGGCAGACGGTCATATCCTATGGCTTCCCGGAACTGATTGCCGGTGAGTTCAACACTCTCGCAATCAGTATGCACGATCACCGAAATTACCCGGCCACTTACCGGGCTTTTGCGACACTCAAGCCCTGCAATGCTGCTCCGTACGTATCCACGGTTTCTTAGGGCTTCCTCAATCTCTCGGCACGAGAGGGTGATTTCCCAGAATGCATGAGGCGTCCCCTCTTCCCAAGGGGAGGGAACTTCAACAAGATATGGCACATCCTTTGCCCATACATTTTTGGCACTGTCGGTATACCCTCCGCTTTCGGAATGGAACACCACCGATGCCAGTTGGCTCTGATACGTCACAACAATCCCCCTCGTCTCCTCGATGAGGGCGTTGACGCGGGGATCCTCAGCGAAAATCCCTCCATATCTCTGGCAATGGACACCGTTACAAAAATCAAAACCCTCTCCCTTGTGACGACCAAGGTTCTTCACTGCGTAGGTTCTTGCTACAATGATGTGAGCTTTAAGGGCCTCTTCCGGCCAGGAAGGGCTTGCCTCAAGTTTTACCGTCCCCCTGAGGTAATCCTCAAGAGGAAGAACGTTCACCACCTCAACCATGCCATCCTTTTCCCGAAGCTCGATCTGGCCCCGGTAAGGCCTCTGACCCACGAGAATCCTATCCCCCCGAGGGATAACCTCAAAAACCGAAGCCTCAATGTTCTTCTCTTTCCAAAGAATTCCCCTTTTTCCGGGTAGATATGCAAGAGAGCGACCAGGAGCTATGGAAAAGGCTTTCTTCCCTACTCGCACCAAAATCCCCGAGGGGGAAGTGAGGGAAATCCCTTCTTGGCTCCGCACAAGCAAAACCTTTACCACAAGGTCCTTTCCTTCCCCTCTTATAGCAAAAAGAAAGACAAGGAGAAACACAAAAAGGAAGGCATGCCTTTTCATGTCTATCGCCTCAGAATCAGGGTTAAAACCAGGGTAAGAAGAAGGCTCAAAAGGAGCGAAGTGACAATGGGGAAATAGAAAACAAAGTTACCTCTTCGATACACAATGTCCCCAGGCAAACGCCCCAGACGATTAAGACCGGGAATGCGAGGAATTACAAGAAGGGAAAGGCCCACCAAGACAAAGATGCAACCTATGACGATGAAGATCCGTGCCCAGTAAGAGATCTCCATAATCTCTTTTTCACTCCTTCCCAGCGACTCGCAATGCACCCACAGTAGTTCTGGCGATAAAGACCCATTTCCTTGGAAATTCTTGTGCTTTCGGCAAAATATCTTCGGAGATCAAATCCCAAAAAATAAATACCCACTTTACTCCCTACCTGTTCCCCTACCTCGCAGATTCTCCTTACGTCCTGGTAAGGACTCAAAGTGAGAGTAGTGCTGAAAAAAGCGAAGCCGTGCTCTTTCGCCCATTGGGCTACCTTCTGGAGGCGCAGAGTGTAGCACAAAACGCACCGTTTCTCAAGGTCTGAAGAAAGGGCAAAAAACTCCCGGGGGTCGTAAGGAAAGGGGGTGTAGAGAATCCCACCGCTTTGCATTGTATACTCTACAAGGGCTTCAAGACGCCGACCGTACTCTTCATAAGGATGGATGTTGGGATTATAGAAAACGTTCACCACCTTAAAGCCCTGCTCCGCAAAGAAGCGATTCACACAGGTGGCACAGGGAGCACAGCAGGTATGAAGCACAAGCCTATTCTCCACGAAGTATCACCCTGCTGAGGTAGTCCCGACCACAAGGCGTGAGAACCCTACCCCTCTTTGTTCGGGCTACAAATCCCATTTTCACAAGGAAGGGCTCGTAAACTTCCTCAAGAGTTGCCGGGTCTTCCTCCAGAATCACCGCAAGGCTTTCTATACCCACCGGACCGCCAGCATACTGCTCGTGAAGTGCCTGCAAAAACCTGCGATCCATTTTGGTGAGTCCCCACGCATCCACTTCAAGATTACGAAAGGCTTCTTCCACAAGGGCTCTGGCAAGGTGTTTCTGTCCTTGAACTTCAGCGAAATCCCGAATTCGGCGCAAAAGTCGGTAGGCAATTCGGGGTGTACCACGGGAACGCCGGGCGATTTCAAGTGCCGCCTCCTCCTCAAGAGTAACCCCAAGGCGCCCTGCAGTCACCTTCACAATGCAAATAATCTCTTCCTCAGTATAGAAATCGAGCCTCTCCACGATACCAAAGCGGCTGCGTAAGGGGGCACTCAAAAGACTTATACGGGTAGTGGCTCCCACAAGAGTAAAAGGCGGAAGATCAATGGTGATGCTTTTCGCTGCCGGTCCCTTACCTACGAGGATGTGAAGCGCGAATTCTTCCATGGCACCGTAGAGAATCTCCTCACACTGGCGAGGAAGACGATGGATCTCATCAATGAAAACTACATCAAAAGGAGCGACGCCTGCCAAAACCGCTGCCAGATCCCCAGGACGGGTGAAGACAGGGCCCGAAAGACAGCGAATGCCATGTTGCAACTCTTTAGCAATGATATGGGCCAGAGTGGTTTTGCCAAGCCCCGGAGGACCATAAAAGAGTACATGATCCAGCGGCTCATTCCTCAAAAGGGAAGCCTTTACATACACCCTAAGGTGGGCAACGACGTCTTTTTGCCCGATGAACTCATCAAAAGATTGGGGACGAAGGGCGTCTTCCTCCCTCCGTAGGTATAAAGAGGACTCATTGCCCCTCACTCTCTTCCCCCCAATCGTAAAAGAGCCTGCTTTATGACCTCCTCAACATCCATTTTTTTCTCACGTACATCCTTAAAAAGCCCAGCGACAACCGAATTCACCTCTGAAGGCGTATACCCCAGACGAAAAAGTACTTCTTTAACCTCGTTTAAAATATCCCCTTGAGGCAGATCCATCCTAAATCCTACTTCAAGAAGCCGGGGGCGCAATTCCACTATCAGGCGCTTGGCGGTTTTGTTACTTATGCCCGCTTTCTCTTCCAGAGAACAGACATCTTCCTCAAGGACATAGTTGACAAGCTCCCTCCAATAAATCCGGGAAAGAATTTTAAAAGCCGTGCGGTGGTTAATGCCCCGCACTTCCCGCAAAATGTCAAAGATTTTCCTTTCCCCTTCTTCTCCAAACCCATAGAAAATAAACTCTCCACTCTCCCTAAGAAAGGAACGAAGAAGGAAGCACCGCTCTTCCCCCTCTTCCACCTGGGTAAAAGGAACAACCCGAAAGCGAAAAGCAAAACTCCCTGTTTCCACAACGCACTCTTCTTTCTCTCTCTTGAGGACTTTTCCCCGGATATGTTCAAACATAATGGGCCTTAAGGTGAAAGGCATGACAAACTGCTACTGCCAAGGCATCAGCCACGTCGTCTGGACCAGGGATTTCGACACAACGAAGAATTTGTCTCACCATGTAGTTCACCTGGTTTTTGGTGGCCCTTCCATATCCCACAAGAGCTTGTTTGACCTCAAGAGGGGTATACTCGTACACTGGCACTTCATGTAAAGCAGCACAAAGAAGGATAACGCCCCTTGCAGCTCCCACAGAGAAGGCTGTTTTTGTGTTTCGGTTGAAAAAAAGCTCTTCAACCGCGGCTTCCCGAGGCCTGTACTTGTCAAAGACCACACTAAGGCCCTCAAAAAGGCTTCTCAGGCGCTCACTTGGAGAAAGATACTTTTCAGTAGCTATGCAACCAGCCTCAAGTAAAACAAAACTATCCCCTTCTACCTCCACCACGCCAAAGCCGGTCAGCGCAATCCCCGGATCGACCCCAAGTACTCTCATGAACCCTTCAGCGACTCGAGAAGCTCATCAGCTATGTCGAAATTGGCGTAAACTTCCTGAACGTCGTCATGGTCCTCAAGGGCTTCAATAAGAGAGAGCACTTGCTGGGCTTGCTTGCCCTCGACACTTACCGTGGTCTTGGGGACCATGGTAACCTGAGCAACAGCATACTGTAAGCTGCTTCGCTCAATAGTTTCCTTGACCTGCTCAAAGTCCTCCGGAGCAGTGATGACATCAATCGTAGTCCCAGTAGAACGGATATCTTCGGCTCCGGCATCGATGGCCACACTCATTACAGTTTCTTCATCAACCTTGTCTTTCTCGAAACTTATGAGGCCCTTTCGTTCAAAAACCCAGGATACACAACCGGTCTCACCAAGACTTCCACCGTATCTACTGAAGAGATGGCGAATCTCTGCTGTGGTACGATTACGATTATCGGTCGTTGCTTCTACCATGATGGCTACGCCTCCAGGACCATACCCTTCGTAGGTGATTTCCTCATAGGTAACGCCTTCTAACTCTCCGGTCCCCTTTTTGATGGCTTTCTCAATGTTTTCTTGGGGCATGTTCACTTCACGGGCTTTCTGGATGGCCAGGCGCAAACGGGGGTTGTTCTCGGGATTCCCACCGCCCTGGCGGGCTGCCACCGTGATGAGGCGAATGAGCTTGGAGAAAGCCTTTCCACGCTCAAGATCAGTTCTCGCCTTTTTGTGTTTTATTTGTGCCCACTTTGAATGTCCCGACATATTCCCTCAACGCTCCTCACCAAGACTTTTTCACAGGTATTGTACCACACTTTCCTTCAACATCGGTACCCTGCCCTGGCTTGATCCTAACACCCCGGCGCTTTGGTCCTCTTGGATTATTGCACCCATGACACGCTGCTTCTTCCAAGAATGCTCAAAACCTTACAAGTCGCCTTCCACTAAGGCAAACTAACCCCAGGTGGACCAGGGTGGAATTTTCACTCTGAGGGATCAACAAAGCATCCCAGAAAGAATATGGTTTTCGTCTCATTGTCCTGGATGACGAAGAAGAACGGCCGATCGGCCACAAAACTAAAAGTCTTTTCCACCCCACCTTTCTCGATGACTACCGCAGTGACACCGGCGGCTTCGGTTCCCTCTTCATTCACCTCCACAATGGTCCTATGAAGGACCTTGCCTATCCATGCGGGACCGGAAACAAGATTGCTGAAATCGGCACCGGTCCCAAAGGCAATACCCATGCCCATTCTCTCAAGAACGTCTTTGAAGTCCCTTCCGTACTCCAGTCTGAAGCGGGGCAGGATAACCACGCCTTTCCTCTTCTCAAAATGAGACATCCACCTCTCCCAGCTCTCTCGATGGAGCATGGAGAGAAAAGTTTCCAAATCCTGACCTTTTTGGGGAAGAAAGACATACATACTCACCCGACCCGTTGCCCCATAAGGAAGGTTTACTGCCTGAAATCCTTCCCCCTCAAGGTACAAAAACTTTCCCGTCGTGAACATCGTGAAGCACTCTTTCTTCGTACCGTCGGAGAGGGTAAAAGGCATGAGTTGGGTTTCTTTAGGGTCGAAGGGTACCTGCCAGAGCCCGTGAAAGTACAATGCATTGAGAAGAATCATTATAGTCTGTGGCTCTATTCTCTCAAGAATCTTTTGGATCTTTTCCTCTGTTCTCTCCCTGACCCAGCCGTTAACCCTTTCCAAGGCTCCAGGGTCTGAAAAATCAATATTTTCGATTTCTGCCTCGTAAAAATCTCTTGCTAACACCAAAAAAGAGGGCTGAAAACAAATCCCTTCTTGAGCCCAAATAGAAAAAGCAAAGGACAGAAGGACTGCAGGATCTTCCCTGGCAATAGCCCCAAGATTTCCAAAAAGCATTGCACTGCCACGGTTAATCTCTTCTGAGCTCAGGCCCTCGATACCAAGAGTTCTGGCCATCGCTTCTTGCGTTTTGCCCCCCGCACCGTTATAGGTGAGATGGAGAAGGGAAGTGATGCCATAGGGAGAAATAAGGAGGTTTTTTTCTCTTTCTTCCAAAAAGAGTTGGGTGAAAAGCCGCAGACCAAAATCAATGTCGGCAGAAACCAAAGAGGAGAAATCAGCGATTTGGGCCTTGGCGGAATACCCCTGCGCTAAAACTCCTTCCGTTCCCCACACCCATAATAAAAAAATGGTAAGGGCGAATAACCACCTCTTCACGCTGGCACACCTCCCTGAGGCACTGTACTCAAAAGCCAAGTTTCGGAAATAAAAAGCCCGGAAGG
>FMSI01030709.1_pt1 | contig 22014 bp, 17 predicted proteins | sample 1504471 | NCBI WGS metagenome assembly FMSI01 (sample SAMEA4475357, study PRJEB15587) | soil metagenome | biome: Soil; feature: Field | place: India | collected 2015-03-11 | depth 0 m
CCCCTAAGCCTCTTACACAATATTATTGACACTACCAAAAGCTACCAGCGCGACAAATGCAGTTGGACCTAAAATGGTCAATCTTGTATCCAGAGGCTCAGGACGCGTTGCTAGCCGGGTGCTAAGTAGCGGGGTAAATGTGGTGGCTGGTACAGCGGATAACTTCGTATAAGCAAAAATGCCTGTTTGATAACTTCAACTGCTCATCAATAAACTCGCATGAATCTTCAAAGCATCGTTACAGTTGCAGTACGGTTGATCGCACTGCTGTTTGCGGCACAGAGCCTTATGGAAATTGGACCGGGTATTATCATGATCATTGAAGCATTTAATGCCCAGTCAACTCACGCTGCTCTGTCCAGCACAAGCTTATGGGGTAGCGTGATGATTTTCGGACGATTTGTGGTTGCAGTGCTTATCTGGGTGCTTGCGCCGCTGCTGGCGCATCTGCCACACACGGCGTAAAAAGTGACATCCAAATCCCGCAACTTAGGGTAACGGATTGTTATTCGGTGGGCTTTGTTCTTGTCGGCGTCTGGTTTGTGATAAAGCACCTGGCTGTGGGTTTAACCTAGGCGCACTATCTTTTTTGAGTGCAGTCTCTACTTTGGGAACGACATGGCGAGAAGAAATTAATATGTACGACATGCTACAGGCGTTTTTGGCACTGGTATTTTGGGGTTGTGCTGATTGTGTTTGGGTGCAAATGGGCGGTGTTACTTGCGCGAAAGCAACGAAGAGTCGAATCGGTAAATCAAACACGCATTCAAGACGGAGCAGAGCCAGTCAATTCCCAAACTGAATGATTTCCCTCTCGGCGAGCAAACGCTGGCTACGGATCGGTTCTACCGGCGGATTCGGTCAGCAAATAATTGCGCAGGTTGCAATGCTTTAGTTGCCGCAGTCCCTCGATAACACAAGCCGCATTTAGTTCAGCGCCTACTGGGCTTGTATGCGTGTTATCGCGGGGTGTGAAGTACTTGGCCTTTACCTGCTCGGGCGTTAGCCCCACGTAATGCCGCAAGATCAGACGGTTCAGGTCTATGAAAAATGCATTTTCCTGGATTGCAACCTGCCGCGCCCATTCGGCATAGCTGTTCGTGTCCGTCACATCAACATGCACGGTCTGTTTGGGCACACGCGGTACTGGCGAGCACACAATTGGTGTGATGCCTTTTGCGCGCGCGTCAGTGATGTACTTCCGCATGTACCAACCGTAGGTGCGGACGACCTCGCGCTTTTTCATTAACGGGTTGTAAATCTCTTTCGATTCATCGCCCAGACCTGGCAATGTGCCACGCGCACGGTTTGTGTCGTCCAGCGGGCTGGCATCGTTATGACCGAACTGAATCAAGACAAAATCACCCGGTCGCGCCGCAGCCAACACGTGGTGCCACCACCCCTGTGTCTGAAATGTTCGACTGCTCCGGCCGCCGCGCGCGTTGTTCTCGATGTGAATTTTGTTGGTATCGAAGAACCTGGCGATGAGATCGCCCCAACCCATCAAGCCTTCATCCGTGTTGTGCACAGTAGAATCGCCAATCAGGAACAGCACCGGCACAGCCCGATTAGTATCAAGCCGCGCCGGGTTTACATGAGGCGCAACCTGATTCGGCGGCGCGTTAGCCGGGTCTGGGGCGGTCTGCGCACAAATCACCTGAGCAACGAACATTGTTCCGATTGCGGCCAGAGCGAAACATGGCCGATACATCAACCCTCTCCAAAAGGATTCTGTCACGCTACGTACAAAACAACTCGTGTGCGAGTTTTGTTCTCAGGGCAAATTACAAATCATTGGAACGAATTTGTCGAAAGGGCTTTTTGTGGTGGTTCACCGAGCAAACCGCTTCTCGAACCAGGTGCGCACCTCTGCGTCGAGCTTGGCAAGGTCGGGCCGTTTCTGTGCAATTGCAAATGATTCTTCCCATTCACTGTTCAAGTCGCCGAGGTCAACCTTTGCGCCAACACGCACGAACAGCGGGATCTGATGCAGTTCGGCGTTGACTGTGATAGTTTGGCCACCTCGATAAACTTTGGTTGGATTCCATGCATCACGCCATTTTGCGCCTCTGGGCAGGTAAACTTCCTGGGTCAGTTTGTTCTTCTCCCAAATTGGTGAGACCAACAGGTCGCTGCCGTACATGTAAGTCCACCAGTTCGACCAAGCCTGTGGCGCTTTCGGGTCAACCAAGAACAACGGCCGGACGATGGGCATACCAGTTTTATGCGCTTCAACGGCGTGCCGATAACTGTAGTCGGCCAATCTGTCATGCAGCCGCGCGTAAAGTCGCCAAACTGCAATCAGGTTTGTGTCGTAGCTCGGTTCACGTGGGAGATTCCAAAAGCCGACATTGCGGGTCGGGCCGACCTCCATGATCGGGGTAAAACAACTAAAGGCAAGCCAGCGCGCGCAAACTTCTTGCTCGAGCAGTTGTTGATTGTATCCGCAGGTGTCCGAGCCCCAGTTTGGGTACCCCATCACAGCGGCGCGTTGGACGGCTATGATAGATGCGCGTAATCCTTCCTGTGTACCGCCGATGTCACCACCCCAAAATACACCGTACCGGCTGCTGCCTGTGTAGGCAGCGCGCGGCATGCAAACGAAATCATCACCACGGTATTGCTTGGCCACCTGATAAGCAGCCTGCAAATACATCACAGGATACGCGTTACGATTCTCGCGTAGCGAGCGACCGTCAAACACCTTAAATGGTCCGCCGTCAGGGATGCCTTCTTCACCACGATCGAGTTTGAACCCTGCCACACCAAGTCTAAGCAATTTTGCAACACCATCTTGCCAGTACCGTTTTGCCTCTGGATGCGTAAAATCCACCAATGGATAGTTGTTCCGTTGCGGTCTTTGTCCGGGCAGGTTGTAACTGCGCGCAAGTGCGTTTGTCTGCATCTGTCCTTGGAAAAACGGGCCGATCCATAGCAGCATGCGGGTGTGCTGTTCTTCAAGCCACTTGATTGACTCGGCGAAGTGCGGCAACCGGTTTGTGTCTATCTCGAAATCATCGTAGCCGAGCCGACCTGGCCCCCACGGTCTGTCAATCCAGTAAACACCGCACGGTATGCCAAATGCACGCATCATGAGCATGTCTTCCATGAACTCAGAATTAAAGGGCCCGGTGACAATTGTTCCGTCGTAGTAATTTGTGCGGTGTCTGTGTTCATCTCGCCAACGCCATGGCCGGTAAATCCATTTTGGGGGCAATATTGGCGGCCCAGCATCGAGTGCATGCGCGCGGACAAGGTCAGCCGGATGTTTTGCAGTGTAAATCTTGAACTCGAAAGTTGGTCCTTCAAACTCGACCATCACACGGGCCGGGTCCGACACGCAAAAGTCGTAGAATCCAGGCCATGTACCTTTCACGAGCATTGCGTAACCGCGTGAGGAAAAGTAAAACGGCGCGTAAACAGAAGTGGTCGGCTTGAGTATCATCTCGACCGTTTGCCCGCGCAGGTTCATTGCAGCGGTAATCCCGGGCGCCCAAGATGCCTGTTGCGGCCCGTCCACAACACGTTCCATCAACCCCGTGAAATACTCATCAGGCCCAGCCTGAATCGCAACACCCCACTTGACGATATCTGTGTTTGGCTGGGCTTTGAAGCTGAGGTTGAAATTGCGACCTTCTGGTTGCACTGTAACAGTGACAACACGGCCATCCTGTGCCGTGACCTTAGACTCGACAGTGCGTGCGCCAAGTTTGACCTTCAAGTTGACGGCAACCTGGACCTTGCCCGCCGCAGTTTCGAAAAAGATTGCGTCCAGCTTGAGAGCCCGTTTTTCAGCGCCTTTACCCAGCGGTGCCAGATTATCGGAGAACAACAACACTGTACTACTTTCCGCGGCACAACCCACGACGTTGCACATCCAACACAAACTCAAAGCGGCAATGACTTTCAGTAGCCGCCCAAATTGGCCGTGGCACAGCCGGGCAGTTTTTCTGGATGCGTGTTTCACACCGAACATAGTTGATATTGCTTCCGGGCAATTATTAACAGGCGTGAAGTCCGCTGAACACCAAAAACGCACGCACCGCACCGAACGCTCACGCAGCGGTAATTTGCTATAAAAGCCAATTCAAGTTACTACGCAAAATCGCCAGGCGCTGATGCGTGCGTTTTGCTTGGCATTTTTTGCAGCCTACGTATTCTGCAGGCTGTGAAACGTAACATCGGTTTTGCGCTTGTGTTGGTGGCAGTGTTTGCGCTGTCGCGCATTCCCGGTCTGATGCCGCCCAACTTCAGCGCAGCTTATGCACTGGCGTTTTGTGCGGGCGTGTATTTGCCGGGCGCACTTGCCTGGTGGTTACCGCTTGGCACATTGCTCTGCACTGACGTTTTTCTTAATGCGTTCTACTACCACACGACAATTTTTGACTGGCACATGCTTATCAAAACCGCCGCATTCGCCGGGCTAATTGGTTTGGGCAGGCTGTTTTCGCCACGACACTCATGGCTGAAGCTTCTGGGTGGCGGAATTGTTGGTGCAATTTTGTTTTACGTCGTAACGAACATTGCATCGTGGTTTTTTGACCCTGGTTACCCCAAAACAATCGCCGGCCTGATCCAAGCACTTACGATCGGCTTGCCGAACTACCCGCCCACGTGGGAGTTTTTCCGCAACACACTCGGCAGCGGCGGGCTATTCACCGGCCTGTTCGTTGGCACGGCAAAACTTGTCGAGGCAGCCGAGGCTGCGGAGGAAAACGAAGCGCCCGCTGCAGAAGAAACGCCTGAACCCGAGCAGGCACCCGAAGAAGCAAATACCTGAGTGCTTTCGGGGCACTTTCTCGGTCCCAAAACAGCCGGTACGCACATCAAAAATCTTCAACTGCACAATCCCAACAAACACCGGTGAAGATTGGCATTATTTCTGACACACACGGGTATTTTGACCCTGCGCTGCACGGGTTGTTCGCAGGCGTTGAGCACATCTTGCACGCCGGTGATGTTGGGGCAGAAACCGTGCTACTCGAGCTTGGGCAAATCGCGCCTGTCACAGCAGTGCGCGGTAACATGGATAACCCAATGTGCGGGCTCAAAGACATCGAGGTTATCGAGCTTGGCAAAGCAAAATTTATCGTCCAACACATCGTCAAACCAGATGCACTCACAGACCGGCTCAAACAGCTTATCACACAAATCCAACCTGTAGCCGTGGTTTTCGGACACACACACAGCCAGTTTTGCGAACGCATAGGCGAGACTTTGTTTCTGAATCCGGGTTATGCTGGCCGACCCAAACTCACCCTGATGCGGTCGGTTGCCATTCTGCACTGCCGAGATTCAAACCTTCGGACTGAATTTTTCAGTCTTGATTTTGGCCTTTTACCACCCCGCTAGTAGCACAAATCAAGTTGTGCAACGCATAAAACCGTGTCCTGTTGGCCCCCGAGCGTTGGCCATGCCAAGCGGCCCACCGCATGCTGCACCAAAAACCATCACGGCTACGGCTGTACTCCAAAACCATCGGCCTTGCGGGCTCAAACCTGACCTACGAACCAAATACACACGTTATATGGCGAACGGCGAATAAGTGTTGGTGGTCCAACCTTCATCCAGCGTGCGGTGCGGCGTCACAAAAGCCTGGTCGAGACATTACTTCGACAGATACTGGGGCCGGTGCTAAATGCACCAAACACGAAGCACGTCATAAATTGAACTTGAACAGCAACACGTCACCGTCACGCACCTGGTAATCGCGGCCTTCGTGCGAGTAATGACCGGCTGCACGCGCTTGTGCAACCGAGCCGGCTTCAACAAGGTCTTTCCAATAGATTCGCTCGGCCTTGATAAATCCGCGCTCGAAATCGGAATGAATCCGGCCCGCAGCTTTTACTGCAGTGGTACCGGCGGGGACCGTCCATGCGCGCACCTCGGATTCGTTGAAGGTGAAAAAGGTACGCACGCCCAGTAATTCGTAAGTGCGACGGATTAATGCTGCCGCGCCGGATTCTTTTATGCCAAGCTCAGCCAGGTATTGAGCAGCCTCATTAGCAGATAAGTCTGCAAGGTCGCTCTCGAGTTTCGCACAAATGACAACCGTCTCACATGCATGATGCGCACGTGCGTACTCGCGCACGCTTGTCACAAACGGGTTTGAATCGGCCGTTGCTAGGTCTGTCTCCTGAACATTCGCGGCGAATATGGTTGGCTTATCGGTCAAAAGCGGGCAATTGACAAATAACTCGCGCTCTTCTCTGGCAAGACCTGCTGTGTTAGCCGGTTTACCGGCATTCAAATGCGCCTCGAGTTTATCGAGGAGGTGCCCCTCCGCAACGGCATGTTTATCGCCGCTTTTAATCTCCCTGCTTATCTTTTCGCGGCGGCGCCGCACAGCTTCAATGTCCGCAAGAATCAGCTCTGTTGCGACAATCTCGATGTCGCGCACGGGATCAATTGAACCGGCTAAATGCACCACATCAGGGTCTTCGAAACAGCGCACCACATGCACAATTGCGTCCACATCACGGATGTGGCTCAGGAATTTGTTGCCCAAGCCTTCCCCGCGCGATGCGCCCTTTACAAGGCCGGCTATGTCAACAAACTCAATCGCCGCAGGAACAAGTCTGCCAACACGGGCGACCCTAGCAATTTGTTCAAGACGCGGCTCTGGCACTGTAACCACCCCGAGATTCGGCTCGATTGTACAGAACGGATAATTCTCCGCAGGCGCCTTGTGCGCGCGTAAGACTGCGTTGAACAATGTTGACTTGCCCACATTGGGCAGACCGACTATGCCTGCTTTGAGCATACCGATTGTTTAGCCAGAAACCGAGCGCATGACCACAACGAAAAAATTGGCTCGATGACACTCTAGCTCTTGCACAGGTGTTAGTCCGCTATTGCAGACGGTGCGCCGAGCTGCCAAACGGGCAATACTATTGCACCACACAGCCACACGATAAAATCTCGCCGAACCCCACTCAACCACGTCAACGGCCTCGGCCATGAAGTCCGTTGCTGTGATATCAGGTTCAATGTCGCGCCACTCCATATCGTCGAAGCCGGATTTGAATTGAACTCGATATACACCGCCTGGGATTGAAGACCATGTCAATGTCAATCCGTTTGTCGAAGTAAGATGCGCCATCAACTGCGGCCGCTCAAAAACGATCACGGCAAAACTTATCGTGTCACTCAGCGGCGGTTTGCCATCATCGCCAACAGTTATGTTAATGATGTTCGTGCCGAGGCACGACTCGTCTGGCACCCATTCGAACACACCATTTACCGGGTCAACTCGCGCGCCGGCAGGCGCGTTCGTGCACAGGCTGTACGTCAATGTTTGCGAGGGTACATCCGGATCAAGCGCAACACTTGTGACGCACACACGCATTTGCGCGTGCACAAGCTTATTTGGCACCCACACCAGCACAAGTGCATGATTTATCGGTAACACAGTGAAAAGGAACGCATTGGTTGTCTCGGCCATGCCATCGGTGATTATGACACTGACAATCGTTGAGCCGGTCCGGTTAGGCAGGAGTGTGACAGTTAATCGTGCGGTTAGTTTCGTCGCCGCTGAATTGGATTCCAGCCGGGTCAACGGGATTTGTATCTGCCGCCAAAGCCAAGAGCACTAGCGCCGACGCCGGCGTTTCAGCGTCCCAAACTGAGAACTCGATGGGACCTGCGGGTGTACCTTCGAGAGGTTCGATGACCGGCACTACCGAAATGTGCGGCGCCGAATTAACAAACACAGCAACGGATACGGTGTTGTTGATAGGTACAAGGTCGGGTGCAGCGGAAAAAACCGTTGCGGTATTCGTCCACCAACCTGTATTAACACCAGCCGCCTCCACTGCTATGAGCGCGGTCGCATCAACCTGCATTGGCCCCAAGTCAAACACAGCTACATTCTCGTAATTCGTCCAATTACCCTGACTGGCTGCTGCAGACACGAACCCAAGTCCAGCCGGCAACAGATTTGTCACCAGCACCCTATCAGATGCACATGGCCCAAGATTCGTTACACCAAATGTGAGTGTCGTCCGGGCGCCAACGTCGATCGCGACCGCAGTATTGGAAACACCCAAAGCGATGTCGGCGGCTTCAACTGCATTGTAAATCACAAGCGCAAAGTCTTGATCGAGAGCCGGCGCTTCATTTGGTACACCGTCGGAATTAATGTTTGCGGCTGCGACCGTCACATTAAACGGTCCGGAAAAACCAGCCGGTAAAAACACGCTCTCGACGTTGTTCTTTGGGTCAGCTGAACCGCCCGTGATCGAAAATGCGCCGCTGAACACGTTGCCCTTGTAAACGTTGCCCCCAATCGAGACTGTCAAATCAAGGTCGTTCTTGTAAGCCGCGCGCCAGCCATTGAAAGCGAAACTGCAGCTTCAGGATCGGCCACGCGGAATTTACGAAGTGCGCCCGCGGCTGTCACACATGTGACAAACATCCAACAAACTAACAAAAACTGGAACCGCTTACGGAACATTTCAGTCTGATTCAACCACTGTACGCGCCCACGCGCTTTGTTCTCAAACAACACAACTGCGCCCGAACGCAATCCTGCACAATTACACCCCTTTTTCTTGCGACCGCGTATGATCGACTCGTCACACCGTTAATATGCGGCAATACCCCACAACGTCAATTGCAGTTTAAAGACCAACCCGGGAAATGTTTTGAGGTAATGTTTATTGAAAGGTTCTGTGTCGTCTGACAGCGCGATACAGCGCCAGGGCTTTGAGCCGCTGTTGCTCGTGTAAAACAATACGGTGCGGATATTGCGTTTGGCTAAACAGTTCCGGTTGCATCCACGGGCGATGAATCAATACGCCCTTGAGCCACCCCAGCTCGGGTACCCAACGCCGAACAAAGTCGCCTTGCGGATCGAATTTTTGTCCCTGCGCAACCGGATTGAAAATGCGAAAGTACGGCGCTGCGTCTGTGCCCGTGCCAGCGCTCCATTGCCAGCCGCCGTTGTTGGCGGCCAAATCAGCGTCAACGAGCTTGCTCATGAAATATCGTTCGCCCCATTGCCAGTTGATCATCAAATCTTTGGTCAGGAACATCGCCACGATCATCCGCAGCCGGTTGTGCAGCCAGCCGGTTGTGTTCAGGCAACGCATCGCCGCGTCCACAATCGGATACCCTGTCACGCCATTGCACCAGGCCTGAAAATGTTCACGGTTCTCCGACCACTCGAGTCTGTCGTACCCAAGCCGGAAACTGCCCACTGCAACGTGCGGAAAATTAGCCAAGATCTGATTGTAAAACTCGCGCCAGATCAGCTCGGTCAGAAATACATCGCAACTTTTCTTGTCCGATGCCGACCTTGCCCGTGCACGTGCCTTTTGAAGCGCTGCCAAAACAGTCCTGACACCGATTGTTCCCCATCGTAGATGCGGCGAGAGCCGTGAGGTACCATCAATTGCAGGGTAATCACGCGTTGCTGCGTACTCGTAAACCGGGCCGCTCATGAATTTTTCCAAAAGTGCAAGAGCTGCCTTTTCATTCGCGTCCTGTGAAGCCGTAGTTTGGGATTTCCCCCCAACCTGGCGCACAACAGGTAAGCCGAGTGATTTTATTTTGGGTTGCCGCACTTCCGGATGCCTACGTTTAAGCGTAGGCTTCGGAGCCGGGATAGGCCGCGTTTTCCATGCTTTTGCATATGGCGTGAAAACTGTGAATGGTCGGCCTGATTGTGTGAGAATCTCCTGTTCCTCCCAAACGACCCTGTCTTTGAACAGCTCAAACCCGAACCCACCGGCATTTAACGCGCAAAAGACGCGTTCTTCAGTTCGTTTCTCGTCTGGCTCGTATCCCTTGTTGCAGAAGACGGCCTCGGCACGCAGCTCCTTACAAAGTCTGGGCAACTCGACCTCGGGCCGACCGTAGCGGATAATCAACTCGTACCCCAAAGCGCGCAGGCTGTCACACAACGCCATGATTGCGCTGGTCATGAAAGCCAACTGCGCCTCCCCGAACCCTGCGCTCCGAAAAGCCGCCTCGTCCCAAACGAACACCGGCACAACATCTTCAGCGCGCTGAGCAGCGGCACTCAAGGCGGCATTGTCAGATACACGCAGGTCACGCCGGAACCAATGAATGACGCGCTTCATGAGCCAAAAGTAACACGCGCTTTCGTTTTGGAAAGCGTGCTGCACGGCAGCCGGACAAAAACTCGAACCCGAACGGGTTCACATCCAAGATAACTCACTGAAGTGTCCCGCACACACCCACAAATATGCCAAATCGTTTGCAAAAGCAGTTATCGCGCGCAAGAGCAAAACTCAACCAAGCCGCTACAGCCTCAACAGGTACAACTGTGTCACTGTCAAACACAGCTTGTTTAACTGGAATCTCCCAGATATGGTAAAAGCTTGGGCCTGCGCGCTAGATTAATCGTGACAAGGTTTGCCCTGGACGATGTTGGGCTGAGTGGTGTTAGGTTGAGCTGTAAGACGCGACGCTGCTATATGGTTTCTATCCGAAAGCCGCGTCGGTGTGACACTTGCATTCGTGGAGCTGATCAGCGCTGAAATTTGGATTTGCAAATGCGAAGTGCTATTTCAAAAGTCGTTTTGGTTCCAACACGAATCAGTGGTGAATGTCTTGGGTATCACCGCGGTTGATAATGCGCGTTCAGTCAGACAAACAGCACACCCCCAAAAAAATAAGCATTTCACCGCGTGCTCTCAGGTTGACAACTCAGACCAGGTCGGGGGTGACAAAACGCTTTTCGATTCCCTTTGCGTTATGACCTGGCGCAGACGCGTTCTGGTAGTTTCATTCCAGCCACAGGCAGTCGCAAAGCTTCCCGCTTTTTGCTATGCTTCTTCTGCAGCCGCAGAGTTGGCATCGCCCTCGTGAAGCAAAGCAAACCGTGCCCAGGCCCAGGCTTTCTGGACTTTCACAAGCTGGGACGGATACAGCCGTTGTTTATTACTTGCTTGTGTGCCCGCTGCTTTCGTTTTCTGCGTGTTCAAGTACGCTAAACACACCTCGCGACGTCTTCTGCGCCTCGGATGCCGTTACCTCGGCACATTGTAAATCCACATAGCATTCCAATAGAAATGCTTTACCCAACGCGCAACACACTCGATGTAGCCGGCCAAAATAGTGCTTGCCGACTAGTAAACCGAGCACCATGCCAAGCACGAAAATCGCGATTGTATTTTACAGCCGCTGTTTCACTGGAGCAGCCGAGTGCATCTAACTGTGGAAAGGCTCGCCTTGCACAAAAACGTCATTTGCCACAACCAACGAACGGCTTAAACAAGCCGGTCGTTCGGCTTGCATGAATTTGCATTTCGAACACCGCCATTCGGCCTGGATGGTTAATACTTTCCGCTGTGCCTACCGTCAACACCCGGGTTCAGCCTGGTGGGGGCTACGCCGAATGCATATCGTAAACTGTTTCAACAGTTTCTCACACGAGCTTAAAGCTGCTGAAGCAGCTTTGTGATCCGGCCAGCACAGTGTTCAGCGCGCTGTAGCCCGGTACAAACGAAATGACCGTGAAATATCCGAGTTAGGCGTTCTTTCTTACTCCCCCGAACCGTACTGACCCAAACACACTGTTGGCGCTCTGGCGCAGTATTTCAGAATTGCCTTCGTACAATTGTATCGCGCCCTGCCCAAGCGGGGTCGAGCTTTGGATAATCGAGATTGTAATGCAAGCCGCGGCTTTCAGTCCGCTGGAGCGCGCAGGTAATAATCAACTCGGCAACAGTTGCGATGTTTCGCAACTCCAACAGGTCCGGTGTCACCAAAAAGTCCCAATAATACTCCTGTATTTCAGCTTGGAGGTTGGAGATGCGTTGTTGCGCGCGCAACAGCCGTTTGTTCGTGCGTACGATGCTAACATAGTCACGCATGCAACGCCGTACCTCGTCCCAGTTGTGCGATACCACAACCATTTCGTCAGGGTTTTGTGCATTGCCCGATTCCCAGGCCGGCACATGGAAATCAACCGGCGGCAACAGGTTCGCCTCGGCGCGCTCTGCTGCGCGATGCGCACAAACTACGGCTTCCAGCAGTGAATTGCTTGCAAGCCGATTTGCACCGTGCAACCCTGTGCATGCCACTTCGCCAATTGCATACAAACCGGCTATTTCAGTTTCGCCGTCAATGGTTGTTATCACACCCCCACATTGGTAATGCGCAGCCGGTACAACGGGAATGGGGTCCTTTGTGATGTCTATGCCATACTGCAGACAGGTCGAGTAAATCATCGGGAACCGGTCAATGATAAACCGGGCAGGTTTGTGTGTAATGTCAAGCAGCACGTAATCAGCGCCGCTGTGTTTCATCTCCGCGTCAATTGCACGCGCAACAATATCGCGAGGGGCAAGCTCACCGCGCGGGTCGTATTTGCGCATGAACTCGACCCCTTCGATTGTCTTGAGAACCGCGCCTTCGCCGCGCAACGCTTCGCTGATAAGGAACGATTTTGCCTTCGGATGATACAGGCACGTGGGGTGGAACTGGATAAATTCCATGTTTGCAATAGGTGCGCCGGCACGGTACGCCATTGCCACACCATCGCCGGTGGCTACGTCTGGGTTACTGGTATAAAGGTACACCTTGCCGCACCCGCCTGTTGCAAGTACTACGGCACGCCCGAGGAACGTCTCAACCGTGTTTGTTGTTGAATCAAGCACATACGCCCCCACACAACGGTTTGGACCGGGCTGGCCAAGCTTACGGGTTGTGATCAAGTCAATCGCAAAGTGCCGCTCGAAAATTTGAATGTTCGGATGCCGCGAAATCACCTCTGCAAGTGCACGCTGAATCTCGCGTCCGGTCGAGTCGTCCGAGTGCAAAATGCGCCGACGCGAATGCCCAGCTTCAAGCCCGAGATTGAACTCGCATTCGCCCGGCGCGAGTGGCGGCTCGCGTTTATCAAACCGGACGCCCAACGCAACAAGATCAGCTACGCGCGCCGGGCCGTCTTGGAGGATTGTCCGCACCACATCTTCCTTGCACAAACCCGCACCCGCTTCGAGTGTGTCACGCACGTGCAGTTCAAGTGAATCGTCACTGCTTACCACTGCGGCTATGCCGCCCTGCGCATGGTTGGTATTCGAGTCATCGCGCCCCTTTTTGGTGACAATTGCAACCCTACCATGAGGGGCCGCCCTCAGGGCAAAGTACATGCCAGCCACGCCACTGCCTATAACAAGGTAATCGAACTGCTTCATTTCGAACCGAGACAACTTCGCAAGGCCCACGGACAAGAGTTGCTCATGAACCGCACTTCGTCAATACAACTGCAACAGCACACGACGCTGTTTCCTGACGCAAACCGCACCGCAAACCACACAATAAACAAACCACACCAGGTGCAACGTACAAGGTTGACAACTCGTCCGGCGTTCACGAGTTTTCCGAACGGTATGCTCCCGAAAGCATTGGCACGCGCGCGGCTGGCAGCCATGCAGGTTGTCTTGTGTGTAGTGATCTGTTCCCAAACCGCCAGAGCAGCACTTGACGAAGTCGTCCTGTTCGAAGACGGATTTAACAGTTTACCGCCTGGCATGTTCTCTGCCGGTGTGATTGGCGCACATGCCGAGTACCATTACCTGCGCGCGCTTGCACCAAAAGGCAACTGGGTTGTGGCATGTTTTCGCAGTGAGAGCTCGCAACGCGCGTGGCACGTGCTGGGTGAACCCGGCAAAAGGTTCATGTACCAGTCGTACACGGCTAGCCCGGCCGAGCGCAGGTACACGCACCCGATACTTTGCGGCGGAAATGAACTGTGGCGCGATTACACGCTGGAGGCGGTCTTTGTGCCAGAGTCGCAAGAGGGCCAGAGCGGCATCTTGTTCCGATATCACAACAACCGTTGTTACTACTTTTTCGGCGTTGAAGGCACAAACGCAGTCATCAAACGCGTCAAACATGAACGCGCTTTCCATGAGGCGGACGAACATTTGCTTGCTAGGAAAAATTTCACCTGGCAACCGGGCGAAAAACTCCGCGTGCGTGTGTCTGTAAACAGTTCACGCATAACCGCCACGCTCAACCACACACTTGTACTTGAAGCTGAAGACACCACATTCGCCCAAGGCAAAATCGGGCTGTTGGCAGATGTGCCCACTCGCTTTTACTCAGTGCAAGTTTCAGCCTCCCAAACCGAGATGGAAAGACTCGAACAGCTCAAAGCAGCGCACCAGCGTGAACTTGCCGCGTTACGCGCAGCGAACCCGAAGATGGTTTTGTGGAAAAAGATTCGCACCGACGGGTTCGGCGTGGGCCGCAACTTGCGGTTTGGCGACCTGGACGGCAACGGCCAGACCGACGTGTTGATCGGGCAAGTGCGTCATCACGGCCCAAAGGATCGCAACAGCGAACTGAGTTGTCTGACCGCAATAACGTTCGACGGCAAAGTGCTATGGCAGCTCGGCGAACCCGACCCGTGGCACGACAACCTGACCAGCGACGTCGCGTTTCAAATTCATGACCTTGACGGTGACGGCACCAATGAAGTTGTCTATTGCATGAATTTCGAGCTGGTCGTTGCCGAGGGCGCCACCGGCAAAACCAAATTCAAAATTCCCACCCCAGAAACACCCAAAAACAATAAACCGCCCTACAACCGGTTCAGTCGCATACTCGGAGATAGCATTTACTTCTGCGATTTGTCCGGCATTGGACGCCCCTCAGACATCATTCTCAAAGACAGGTACCGATACGTGTGGGCATTTAACTCGAAGCTCGAACTGCTTTGGCACGCCGAGTGTAACACGGGCCATTATCCATTTGCCTGCGACACCGACGGCGACGGCAAAGACGAATTGCTCGTAGGCTACACGCTGTTCAATCATTCAGGCAACAAACTTTGGAGCCTAGACCATACACTACGCGATCACGCCGACGGTGTCGCCATCGTCAAGCTCAGCACTGCGCCAGGTGCGCCTTGGCGCATTTTCTGCGCTGCAAGCGACGAAGGGGCGTTCTTCGCAGACATCCATGGTAACGTACTCAAGCATCACCGTGTTGGCCACGTCCAGAACCCGTCAATTGCAGACTACCGGCCTGACCTGCCCGGGCTCGAAATAATCACAATCAACTTCTGGGGGAACCAAGGGATTGTCCATGTGTTCAATGCCGACGGACAAATCGTCGCCGACTTCGAGCCGTGCAATCACGGCAGCATGATGCTACCAGTTAACTGGACGGGCGAACCGCCCGAGTACTTCGTTCTTTCGCCAAGCGTGGTCGAAGGCGGCCTGTTCGACACACACGGTAGGTGCGTGGTTGAGTTCCCGAATGACGGACATCCGGAGCTCTGCTACGCCGTGCTGGACATCACTGGCGATTGTAGAGACGAAATCGTGGTGTGGGACCAGTGGGAAATCTGGGTTTACACACAATCAGACAACCCCAAACGCGGCAGACTTTACAAACCTGTCCGCTCGCCGCTGCACAACTACTCCAACTACCAAGTCACAGTGTCTCGCCTGGGTTGGTCGGAATAAATCACTGGGCTTTTAGATCAGCCTAGCATGATGCTGCACAACGCAAACGAGCGGCCAAGTTCTATTAGCACTGATGTTTAGGGAGGCAACTTGATTCCCACAAATTCTTTGCGTGACAATCGTAGCTCCAACCCCGATCATACAGCAGCTATGAGACTGTTGATCCTAAGCTGTGTCGCAATAGGTGTAGTGGGGTTCGGCGTTGTCTATGCGCAGGAGCAAAAGGCTGGTGCAGACCAACCGCAACAACCCCAAACCGCACAATCCACTGAACAAACAAAGCCAATGACAACAAACGAAGTCGCAATAATCAAAACCAGTGAGGGCGAAATGGTTATCGAGTTTTGGCCAGAGGTCGCCCCGAAAACAGTTGAAAACTTCAAAAAACTTGCCAGGCAAGGGTTCTACGATGGTACATGCTTCCATCGCGTGATTAAGAATTTCATGATTCAAGGCGGCGACCCGCTGACAAAGGATCCGTCAAAAGAGGCGCTCTGGGGCACAGGCAACCCTGGCTACACAATTAAAGCGGAGTTTAACGACCGCAAACATGTGCGTGGTGTAATCTCGATGGCGCGCTCGCGTGATCCGGACTCGGCTGGCTGCCAATTCTTCATTTGTCATGCCGCCGCACCGCACTTGGACGGTCAATACACCGCTTTTGGCAAACTGATTAAGGGCGACGATGTGCTCGAGCGCATTGCTACCACCCCGACCGGCCCAAACGATAGACCGCTCAAACGGATTAACATCGACAGCATCAAGATCGTCCCTGCCGATTCAGCGCGGTAAAAACCTCTGGACGATGAACCAATTGGTTGTATGGGTTGGGTTTTTTGCCGAGGCAGAGAGCGTACCCAAAAGCTGTAGCACTGTTGGGCCGAGCACATATTAAAAGCCGCTGATTTTTAGCCTTGCCAAGCAAGCTACTGTTGAAGTGCAAACAATAACTTGGCGTACGCCGTTGCTTCAGCACTTTTTGAATCGCAAAGACGAGGAAAACACAAAGTGCAATTAAACTGAGAAACACTCACTTCGTTGACTGCATCTTGGTGGTGGACACGGAACCTTGGCGGTTTGTGTGGTGAGTCAACTCTACCGACCGTCTCAGCTAGAGCCACGCGACATCGTTCAAGCCGGGGTTACAAAACAATAAGCAACACGAACTGCCAGTAAGCCGACCCAGACTGCTGGGCGCATGTGCAGGAACTCACTCTGCAACACCAACAACCGATTCCTAGCTGACCTTCAAACTAAGTTCATCCAACCGCGTGGCGCCCTATTTCTTACCCTGACGAACGGCTTCTTTTTTCTCTTCGAGTTCGGCTTGGAGTTTTTTGCGCTCGCTAACGAGTTGCTGCTCCAGTTCGTGCGCCTTCGGAATGTCACCGGCAGCCAGTGCCTTGGCGATCTGGTCTTTAAGTGTGATTTCGCGCTCGGCAATCTTGGCCGAATACACAGAGTCAAGCTCAGCCAGTTGGCGTTTTTGTTCCTCGGTCAGCTTCACGCTTGGCGCGGTCTTGCTGAGCCGTTCCATTACAAGTTCGTAAGCAGTTTTCATAACAAAGCCTTTTGACACAAAACGCTACCCGTGAAAATAATACTGTGCACGCCGCGCTTTTGCCAGAGCATGACAACAGAAATTAAACTGGTTTCGACTGACTTTGACGGAACATTGTTTGTCGAGTTTGAAAACCCGCCCATACCGGTGCGGTTGCAACGGCTTTTAGCCGACTTGCAAATGCAAGGCACAAAATGGGTTGTTAATACCGGACGCGACATGTCCGGGCTTATGGAGGCACTAGGCCGCGCAAATGCGGCTGTCCAACCTGATTTCGTTGTACTTGTCGAGCGCGAAATCTACCTGCGTGACGGCACGCGTTATGTGCCACACGCGGAGTGGAACAGCAAGTGTAACCGGCTGCATAAAGAATTATTCGAGCGCATCCGACCCGACCTGCCAAAGCTAGCTGAGTGGATCACAAGCCGGTTCAAGGCCACAGTTTACCAAGACCCGTACTCGCCGTTGTGCTTGTTGGCCGGCAACAATGGCGACGCAGACCGCATCCACGAATTCCTCGAACAGTACGCGCGCACAGTCCCTGGCCTAGCAGTTGTGCGGAACGACGTCTACGCGCGGTTCAGTCATGAAGCCTTCAGCAAAGGTACGGCTCTGGCCGAGATTAGCCGCGTATTAGGGCTTGGGCCTGAAAACGTCTTTGCCGTTGGCGACCACTTGAACGATCTGCCAATGTTAAAGCTCGAATACGCGCGTTGGCTGGCAGCGCCGGCTAATGCAATCGCTCAGGTCAAGCAAGCGGTTGCTGCGCAAAACGGGTACATCGCCAGCTTACCCAACGGCAGCGGCGTTGCAGAAGCACTTGAATTTTACTTGGCTGCGCAGCATCAATCTTCCAACACCAAAAGCTGAGTATGACTCCTTTGGATCGCCCAAGACTCGAGCGCTTTCACAGTTTAACTATACAACCCACAAAGGCGTTCATGACCCAACGGTTCAACACTTAAATGTTTTGACACACCATGCCAATCTACGAGTTCGCTTGTCAAAAGTGCCGACGGATCTACAGCTTCCTTTCGAAGCGCGTTGACCCGGGCCGGCTGCCCACTTGCCCAAAGTGCGGCAACAAAGACATGGTCAAACAAATCAGCCGCTTCAGCGCACTCAAACATGTAGACGAACCAAAAACAACAGACAAAACCGCCGAAGGCCCAAAGCCGCCCATGCCTGATATTGACGATGCGCGTGTCGAGCGCGTTATGCGCGAGCTCGAGCGCGACATCGAGCACTTAGACGAAAATAACCCGCGGCACATGGCCTACATGATGAAAAAAATTAAGGAGGTCATGCCGGCTGGCTCGGTCCCGAAAGAACTCGATGAAGCAATCAAACGCCTCGAAGCCGGCGAAGACCCTGAAAAAATCGAAGAAGACATGGGCGATGTGCTGGGTGAATTCCTCGGTGGACCGCCTGATGAAGATGATGAATTCGGCGGTAGCGGCATGGGCGGGTACACCCACGACCCCGGCCTGTACGATTACTGAACACGCAAAGGTCGTGCGTGAACATTTTCAGGTGCTAAACGCCGCACGGCTTATGTCATGTGCAGCACTGGGTGCGGCAGCACAGCTATAAGGCTCAAACCTGGTAACTCGGGCAAATAGTCAAGAACTGAGCGAACCTCTCGCGGAAAGAACAATTGCAAGTTGCGCCCGCACTATATCTCACCACCAATAATGGACTTTGTATGTAACAGTCTTTTCCTCGTCTGGCGCCACTTGGACGCGGAATTCGATTGTGTTCGCGTCGGTCTTGAGGAACACATGCGATTTTTCGGTGATCTCCCAGTTTTTTCCCCGGTACAGATGCTCGACAACACGGATTTCGACCGGTTCAGTTTTTCGATTTCGCAGCTTGATCTGGAACCATTCATCCAGCCTCTTCCCCGCAGGGTCAATCCAGTATCCGGTGCGCTTGCGCTCGCCTACAATGTCGAATGCGTTTCCGATAAACACACGGACCAACTCGCCGCGCGGGGTATGGTCAATTACGTCCTCACCCACAAACTCGAGCTGGCCGTCGGTGTCACGGCGATAAAACCGTACCCGCCCCTCAGGCAGCGGTATGCCGAGGTTGTTGGTGTCGGAATTCATAAATTCGCGCATTACCTGTATCTTGGTATTGCACTCAGTGCCGTAGTCGCTATCGTGCCGTATTGCTTCGTAGTCCCAACTGCGATACTGCCTGGTGTCGAGCTTTGCGCCATCGTAAACGTACACTGACTCAGACTTGATACCCGTGGCGCGCGCGAACTCGACTTGTTTGGTCTCGCGGTCGCGGAGGGTTGTGGGCCGCTCGAGTGTGTAAAGATGATATTCTTCAAACGCTTTTTCGGTCACTGGTGGTGTCGGTGGCGCACCGCCAAGAGCTACTACAGCTCGGTAAGGCACAACCTCTTCACGCTGGATTTTTTGCACATCCCCCGCCATGAGCTTGATTTTTGCATTCTCGAACGATCTACCGCTTTGGTTGTCAATGGTTACCCAGCCGACTAAATCCACAGTGTCGCCTCTCTCAGGCGCTACAACGTTGTAATCGGCTTGCCAGCTCATGCCGCCGGTGACGTAGCTCAGCTCGGCATCGAACCTGCCGGGTGTGTCTGTGTGGATAAGCCAGGTAAGTGTCGGCTTGAGGATTGTGTCATCGCCAAGGCTCGGAAACAACGGTTGACCCGGCAGACCAAATCTGATTTTGCCATCCACCTCGACTATTGGCTGGCCCGTGCCCGGGCTGTGAGCCAAGGCCGACTGCCGAATCCAATATTCCTGACCGTACGTACCTCGTGCCATATAATGTGGCACGTAGCCGCTGCGTATGATTTTGCCACGTATGATCTCGCGTTGCTGTTTACCATCCAACTGCTTGAACGTCTCGAACTCGATCATCTTGCCCTCGAACAGCGACAACAACAGTTCCTGCGAGAGCGGGTCAGCACGGTAGTTTTGCTCCAGGATTCGCAGTGTGCGTTTGCCGGTTGGATCGTGCAGGATCACCGAGCTAGGCTCAAGATGCATTGTTGCGTCAGTGTATTCGACACGGTTCACCCCCTGCTTTAGATCAAGCGTGACCGTGTCGCGCACAACTGCGAAGTTTTGGTTGTAGATTGTCAAAGCCGGCCCGCCAAAACTACGCATCGCAAACAAGCCAGTAACACCGAAAATCAGGCTCAGAGTCTTCAGAGTCGTTCGCAAGTAGTTGGTTTTCTTCTGCATAAGTGCCGATTGATTAGACGGTTCGACGCCGTTATTGCTCCTGCAAAATTCACAGCAGGTCTTCGGTCTGGTGCCGGTGGCGGGACTCGAACCCGCACGACTTTTTACGGTCCCAGGATTTTAAGTCCTGTGCGTCTTCCATTTCGCCACACCGGCACAGTCCGTCTGTACAACGCAAAACACTAATCCCTATCTCAGCCAGATAAAAGCGGAAAAAAGAGGCCTGAATCACCGAGACCTTCCCAGCTACGGCTCACCCAACAACACATAGCTCCTGCAGTTGCAGGCTGCACTGCCAGCTGCGCACTATGGCTCTGCCGCACTCGCGCATGATTTGAGTGCGCCGAGGGCCGCATAGCCGCATGCCGCCGAAAGTTAAACCCCAAAGAAATGAAGAACAAAGAGTATGTAAGGACCTGGAAAGAATCCACTGCGCGGCCTGCATTATGCTGGCAGACGCAACCCACGCATTTGCCAAAGCCAAGTTGAGGTTACCCGAGCAATCCAATATCCTAAGTGCAAATAGCACGCGAGCATTCCATTGCTCACTGAATCTATACCTTTGCAAGCGCAGGAGCCCGATCGCCAGCCAAACTGCGTTTCTCAAGTGCAATGACACCCACACGCAACTAACTATTGGCAGCGGTGTTTAAAGGTGTAAATTAGCAACATGAAACAGCGCGTTACATTGCCGCTGTGGTTTGTGTGCGTGGCAATCACTTTGCCGTGTTTGCAAACGGTTTCTGTTGAAACCGGCGCAAATCCATACCAGTCAATTATCGACAGAAACGTTTTTGGCCTTAAACCACCAGCGCCACCGCCAGACCCAACAAAGGAAGAAGTCAAAATTCCCAAGGTACAACTCATCGGTATTGCCAGCGTGTTCGGCAAAAAAACTGCCCTCATAAAATTCATTGAGCCGCCTAAACCTGGGCAACCCATCCCGCAAGAACCGTTGGTCTTGTCTGAAGGCGAAGCTGCACAAGAAATCGAAGTAGTCGAAATAGACGAAAAAGCCGGTCTTGCGAAAATACTAAACAAGGGCAAACCGACTACGCTCGATATCAAAGATTTCATGGCAACACTACCCGGCAGTTCAGGTGGAGTACCACTACCGGCTGGCGGCCTCGGCGCACCGCCAACAGGCCCGCGTATGGCATCTTTACAACCGCAAAGACAGCCTGGGTTGCCCACACCTGCACCTGCGCCACAGCCGCAACCCGGCGTGCCTAATCCACAAGCTGTGACCGACGGCCAGCGTGGACCAAACCCACAGGCGCACGTTGGCGGTGTATCAACAGTACAACAGCAACCCGGACACAGTGGTGAGTTATCTCTTTCAACCGTACCGAACATCCCACAACGACCCATCCGCACCCCCGAACCACCACAAATACCATACGAACAACAGGTCATATTGATCGAACTCGAACGCGAACGTACGCGTGACCTATTCTTGCGTGGTTTGTACCCGCCCTTGCCGCCAACTGAACTCACACCTGAGGAAGACCTTAAGTTGATCATGGCACCACCACCGATGCCCGGGCAGTAACAAAGATCAACATCACCCGCCTGACAGCTCGGAACAATTGAATTTCAGATATAGCCGCGGTTACGCTACTGCTGAACGAAAAGCAAAGTGTTGGCAACATCATGCTTGCAGCTCGGCTTCACAGGCACGACAGCTCTGCTCCTTCGCATCTCGTACAAACCCCACTCCATTGGATACGGTCGCTTTAGCGAACTGCCTCTAACGTTAAAGTAAACGTAAAGG
>FMSI01004421.1_pt1 | contig 21983 bp, 19 predicted proteins | sample 1504471 | NCBI WGS metagenome assembly FMSI01 (sample SAMEA4475357, study PRJEB15587) | soil metagenome | biome: Soil; feature: Field | place: India | collected 2015-03-11 | depth 0 m
TGAAGAAAGGCAGAAAGGATTTTAAAGTTAAAAAAATTGGTATTAAGCAAATAAATAAGGATATTATAATTGATGGTGCCATTATGGATTCTGTGGCACTTAGTGAAGCTTTACGAGAACTTATTGATACAGTCAAGCCATCAGTAAAAAATATTGCTCTCTCAGTCTCAGGACAGAGCGTTATCGTAAAAAAAATATCCGTACCTATAGTTACAGAAGAAGAGTTTGCAAACTCAATTCAGTGGGAGTCGGAACAATATCTCCCCTTTAATATTCAAGACCTTTATTTGGATTTTAAGATATTAGGAGCTACTGAAAACATTCAGGGGCAGATGGATGTGCTTTTAGCTGCCGCAAAGAAAGATTTAGTTAACGATTATTTAATTGTTTTAAGAGAGCTGGGGATAGAGCCAGTAGTTGTAGATATTGATGTATTTACTATTCAAAACATGTTTGAGATAAACTATCCTAGTTTTACAAACAAAACGAACCTTATATGTAATATTGGTGCTAGTTTTACTAATATAAATATCGTAAAGGCTGGTGCCTCTCTCTTTACAAGGAGTGTAAATGTCGCAGGCAACAGAATTACTGAATCTTTGCAAAAAAACTTAAACATTTCTTTTGAAGAGGCGGAAGAAGTAAAAATAGGAGTTAAAAAAGATATTGATCTTCAAAGTGTTGAGGAAATACTTAGTGATGAAATTAATGTATTAAGTGGCGAGATACAAAAAACTATAGACTTTTTTTATAATTCCAATCCAAACGATATTATTGAGAATGTCTTTCTCTTTGGAGGCACATCAAAATTAAAGGGGCTGCCTGAAAAGATCAAAGAAAAATCAGGCATCAATACAATTATTGGAAATCCCTTTACATTAGTACCTCTTGATAAAAAAGTTGAGGATATACCTTATCATCATTTTGGTGTAGCCGTTGGACTTGCAATGAGAAGGTTGGGAGATAAATGATTTTTCTTATATTGTTTAACCATTTGTCTTTTAGTATTGAGGAGTATTTTAGATGATTAAGATAAATCTTCTACCCTATCGTGAGATTGAGAAGAAAGAGAAGATCCTTTTCCAGTTCATAATAATGATAGGAGCTATGGTGTTATCAATAGTAATTGTTGGATTAGCTCACTTAAAGATTGTAAGCTATGAGGAAAGTAAGATAAAAGAAAGAGATGATCTCAAAAATGAGATATCAGACCTTGATAAAAAATTAGGACAGATTGATAAGATAAAAGAACAGAAGGCTGAGATTGAGAGGAAATTGGGAGTAATAGATACTTTAAACACAAAAAGAATCTCAGCTACAGAGCTATTATATAAGGTTGGTGAGGCAATACCAGAAAGCCTATGGTTGACAAACTTCCAAGACAGAGGCAAGGAAGTTGTTATAGATGGAGAAGCCTATAGTGCCAATGATGTTTCAAATTTTATGGAGAGGCTTAATAGTACAGGTCTGTTTACTAAAGTTAATCTTATATCCTTAGATCAACAACTGAAAGCTAATGTAAAGGTCATAAAATTTAATATTATCTGTCTACGAGGCTAAAAGATGGCTATAAACTTAAAAATAGACCTTAAGAATATAAATTTTGATTTTATACTTGGTCTATCGTTAAAGATTAAGATTTTGATAGTCTCTATTTTTATAGTGCTTATTTTTGGACTTTACATTGGTCTTGTAGGCTATGGCAAATATAATAGTTTTAATGCCCTTAATGCTGAGATTCAAGAGCTAACTCAAAAAAGGGATGCTAAAAAGAGAGATGCAGCTAATTTGCCAAGGCTAAAGGCAGAAGTAGAGAGACTTGAGAAAGAGCTAAAATATTCTATGACTGTTTTACCAAATACAGAGGAGATACCTTCCGTTGTCTCTTCTATAGAAAATAATCTTAAGAGGTACAATTTAGAGATACTTAGCTTCAAACCTGAGAAAGAGGTAAAGAAGGATTTTTACGCAGAGATACCTATAAATTTGGTCTTTAGTGGAGGTTTTAGGGAGACAGGAGAGTTTCTTCAAACCTTAGCAAGATATCAAAGATTAATCCACATAATGGGGTTAAATATCAAATCTCCAACGCCTAAGGATGGAAAGGTTATACTAACAGTAGACACAAAGGCAGTTACCTTTAGATTCTTAAATCCTGACGAACTTCCCAAAAAAGAGGAAAAAAAGAGTGAAAAAAAGTAAAATAATATTAGTTTTTTCTGTTTTACTTCTCATTGTCTTCTCTTGTGGAGAAAAAAATATTCAAGAACAATCTCCGCAGCCAGCTAATAAGCCAACGATGAGTAACATTACTTCTAAGCCAGCAATAACTTTTCAGACAATATCTGCTAAACTGGCTAATATGCCAAGATATAACTTTTATGCTATAAAAGATCCATTCTATACGCCCTTAGCGCAGACACAGATAAAACAAGTAAGGCCTAAAAAACAGAAAACAGGCCCTACCGAGAGATATGAGTTAGATAAGTATAAGCTTATAGGAATAATGATGAACAAAAAGATTAAAAGCGCTATTTTTGAAGACCCAGAGGGGAAAGGTTGGGTTGTAAAAGAGGGCGCTCCTATAGGTCAAGACGATGCAAGAGTTAAAAAAATTGCCCCTGAAGGAGTATATATTGAAGAGGTAATAATAGATGATAGAGGAAAAGAAAAAAAGAATGAATTATTTATACCTATAAAAAAGGTTAGATAGGAGATTCCTATGAAGCTTAATAAGATATTAATTTTTTTCTTGCTAATTAATATATCTTTTGTTGGCCTTGCCAACTCTCAGAATATAGAAAGATTAAGAGTAAAGATTCAGAGTGTTGATTTTGCTGAGGACAATAGCTCTTATATATTAAAAATCTTTTCTAACAAAAATCTAATTTATACAAGCTATAGCGATGAAAACCCCTATAAACTTACTCTTGAGTTCCCAGTTGTTGATTTTGGTAATTTTGTTGGAGAGACAAAGGTGGATAAAGGAATAATTAGATCATATAAAATCACTCAGTTAGGCAAACAGGAAAATTATACAGGTAAGATGGAGATATTCTTTACTAAGAAACCAGACTTTGCTATAGAGAGGTTAGCACAGGGTATTACTGTTTATGTTAAAAAAGAGTTAGCTGTCAAAGAAGAAGTTACTAAGGCTCAACCCATAACCATAAATAACATCATATACTCTGGAGACAATAAAAAGTTTGTGGCAATAATCGAGACTACGGGGAAACCGGAGGCTCTAAACTATGTTCTAAAAAATCCACTAAGGCTTGTCTTTGACATACAAAGTGCAAGATATAGTTTGGCTCAAAAAAGCTTTATTACAAATAATAATATTGTTAAGTCACTTAGAGTTGAGCCCTTTCCTAACTTAACAAGACTATTTATAGATATTAATTTAGAGAAAATGCCTATTTTTATATCGAGGGCAGAAAAAGATAAATTTGTTATTGAGTTGTCTACTGAAGAGGTAGAAAAGAAAGAAGAAAAGGTTTTATTCCTAAATCTTGAAAACGTTGATTATATACCAGAACCTAAGAAAAATATTTTCAAGTTTAAAGATATCCAGAAAGCCGATTATAAGGTTTATAAACTTAGTGATACTGTTCTTGTCTATGAGTTTAAAGGGGTTAGATTAAACAAAGGCATTGAAAAAACCTACGACGTAAAAGAAGTAAGTGAATTGTTGAATAGTTTTACACTATATCAGGTAAAGCCAGAAGAGGAGAATAGGGTTAGATTTGTTGCGGTCTTAAAGGAGCCCACTAGCTATAGTACAGAGAAAGTGGGTGATGATATTGTTGTAGAGTTTAATAAAGAAAAGGTGGTTCTTAAAGAGGAGGTAAAAATTAAGGAGCCAACAAAGCCAGCTGTTCCAGTTACCACACCACCACCCACACCCGCACCTATTGCTCCCCTTAATCAGGCTCCCCCAAAAGTTAAGGAAGAAAAACAGGTAGAAAAAAAAGAAATAGTAAAGGCTGAAGAGAAACCAAAAGAAGAAGCTAAACCAAAAAAAGAAGAGATTTCTCTTGAGAAAAAGGAAGAAACTAAGCCTGCTGATATAAAAGTAGAAAAGAAAGCCACTGTTGAGGCTGAAAAAAAGGCTAAGGTTGATGAAAAACCAAAGGAAGAGCTTAAACCAAAAGAAGAGCCAAAAGTTGCTTTAGTTAAGCAAGAGGAAAGTAAAGAGCCTGAAAAAAAGATTGAGGTTAAGAAAGAAGAAAAATCAAAAGAAACTGTTATAACTATAAAATCTAAGGAAGAACCGGCACAACAACCCTCAAAAGAGGATAGACAAAGACAGGAAGTAGATGGAAGATTCAAAGGTAGGCCTATAACGATTAATCTTAAAGATGCAGAGATACAACATATCTTCAAATTATTAACAGAAGTTGCAAAGTTGGATGGTGAGATTTTAAATATTGTTACCAGTGAAGATGTAAAAGGTAAACTTAGTATACAGCTGGAAGAGGTTCCTTGGGATCAGGTATTGGATGTAGTTATGGAAGTTAATAACTTAGGAATGAAAAGAATTGGAAATATAATTCGGGTAATGCCCAAGGATAGATTGAAGAGAGAACAGGAGGATCTATTAGCAGCAAGCAAAATCAGAGAGAAGGTGGAAAATCTTGTTTTGGAAATAGTACCTATTAGTTATGCCGATGCTAATGATTTTTCTGATAAGATAAAGCCATTGTTAAGTAGTCGGGGTAGTGTAACAATAGATAAAAGAAATAACTCACTCATAATAAACGATATTAAGGAAAACATTGAGGAAGCAAAAAAATTAATCAAAAAATTAGATACACCACCACAACAGGTTATTATAGAGGCGAGGGTAGTAGAGGCAAGTTCAGACTTTAGTAAGGAGATGGGGATACAGTGGGGGATGAAATTTGCTCAAACTGTTAGTAATAGATATAGGATGGGATTGTCAGGTCCATCAACAAGAACAGATATTACTGGTACTCCAACGTTTCCGACAGGTGTTGGGGGAACAGGATCCTTAGACCTTACTGGCACTGGGATTACTCCTGCCCCCTATATGGTTAATTTACCAGCAGCTATAGGTGCAGGTGTAGGTGGTGGTATTAACTTTGGTCTTGTAAACTTAAAAAGTGGTGCAGGACTTGATATCCAGCTTTCTGCTATGGAAAACAAAGGAGTTGGAAAAATACTTTCTAGACCAAAGATTACAACACTTAATAACATCGAGGCAAATATACAGCAGGGCTCATCAATACCCTATGAGACCTTATCTGATAAAGGTACACAGACCCAGTTTATTGATGCAAGTTTGCAGCTTACCGTGACGCCGAGAATAACACCTGATAACTCAATAATATTAAAAGTTAAAGTAAGCAACAATAATCCCAATACGGCCTTAAGAAGTGCAGGCGGTGTCCCAAGTATCGATAAAAATGAGGCCACTACAGAGATACTTGTGAGAGACGGACAAACAATAGTTATCGGTGGTATTATAAGAAACAAAGAGACAGTTAGTAAAGGTGGAGTTCCCTTTTTGATGGATATTCCTTTAATAGGATGGTTATTCAAGAAAGAGGCTAAGGCAGTTGAGAATCGTGAGTTATTAATATTTTTAACCCCAAGTATTATTAAAAACATCAAGGAGGTTGATGCATCATGAGGTTTTTAACAGCTGGTGAGTCTCATGGAAAGAAACTCACCGTTATAATAGATGGTTATCCCGGAGGGGTCAAGATTGACCCCTCTTTTATTAATAGAGAACTAAAGAGAAGAATGGTAGGGTACGGCAGAGGTGGAAGGATGGCTATAGAAAGTGATGAGGTAATTGTCACCTCTGGTGTTAGGTTTTCCGAGACAACAGGCGCTCCTTTAGCAATGGAGATTATAAATAGGGATTACCAAAGCTGGGAGAAAGTTATGATGCCCTTTTCCGAGAAGACGGATGATAAAGTTGTTTTAAAACCAAGACCAGGGCATACGGACTTTGCCGGGATATTAAAGTATAAGAGAGAAGATATAAGAGACATTTTAGAAAGGTCTAGTGCAAGAGAAACAGCCAGTAGGGTAGCGGTGGGTGCCTTGTGTAAAATTTTTCTGGCCAACTTTGGGATTAAAATCTATAGTTTTGTTTTAGAAATTGGTGCTACAGGGTTAAATACTCATCATATGATAAAAAAATTACTTAATAAAGAGATTGATCTTGAGAAAACCTTTCTAAAGGCTGAGGAAAATGATTTACGTGTTCCTGCAGATAAAAAGGTAATAGATAGAATTAAAAAAAAGATAGATGCCGCCAAAGAAGAAGGAGATACTTTAGGAGGATTATTTACAGTAGTTGCAACAGGTCTTATACCAGGACTTGGCTCTCACTGCCAGTTCGATAGAAAAATTGATGGTATTTTAAGTCAGCTATTAATGAGCATTCCTGCGGTAAAAGCGGTTTCATTGGGAGGTGGTTTTTTTGTAGCTGATGCGGAAGGATCAAGATTTCACGATGAGATTTTCTTTGATAAAAAGAAAGGGGTATATAGAAAAACTAACTTTGCTGGTGGGATAGAGGGTGGTATTACAAATGGCGAAAACATAGTTTTTACTGTCTTTATGAAGCCAATCCCTACCTTAAAAAGACCACTCCAGTCTTTCAATATAAAAACAAAAGAGCCTGATTTAGCGTCCTTTGAAAGGTCTGATGTAACAGCGGTGCCTGCCTGTGCTGTTGTCGCTGAAAGTATGTTGGCCTATGGTATTATGAATGAGTTCCTGATTAAGTTTGGTTCTGATAATCTAAAAGATATAGAAAAGGCTTTTCAGGACTATCTAAAATCAATAAGTTCTTTATGGAAAAGATCTATTTAATCGGTTTTATGGGCTCAGGCAAGACAGAGACAGCTCTAGCCTTAGCCAATTTTTTAAGATATACCTTTCTTGATATGGATGAAAAAATTGAAGAGACAGAGGGTATCTCTATAAGAGATATATTTTTAAAATATGGTGAAGGCTATTTTAGAGAGAAAGAGAGAGAACTACTTATTAAATTGGCGGAAAAAGATAAGGTTATAATATCTACTGGCGGTGGTACGCCTTGTTTCTTCGACAATCTTGTGATAATGAAAAAGACAGGTTTTGTTGTTTATTTATCTCACCATCCAGAAGAGATATTAAAAAGACTAATGGTATCATCAGAAAAAGATAAAAGACCCCTATTAATTGATAAAGAAAGAAAAGATGTTATAGATCTTTTGAAGGCGAGAGAGAGTTTTTACACTCAAGCCCACTATATTCTTAACTGCCATCAAAAGGATGTTAAGGAGATAGCAAAAGAAATTTTGGATAGTTATGAAAAATGGAAAAGAGATTAGTAGAATTTTCAGGAGAGATTAAAAAAGTTGAGATAGTTAGAGGTTTTAGGGCTACCAACTTTATTAAAGATATTTATAAACATTATAATGGCTTATATATTATAACGAATGAGAGAGTGTGGAGTTTGTGGGGAGAGCAGGTAAGGAATCTATTGAAAGATAGGTTTTTTTTGTATGTTATGCCCGATGGAGAGAGATACAAAAATATTAAATATGTTGAGAAAATATTTAACTTTCTAACGGGGAATAAGGCTACACGTAACTCCTGTCTTGTCGCCTTTGGTGGCGGTGTTATTGGTGATTTAGGAGGCTTTTGTGCAAGTACCTATCATAGAGGTATGAAGCTAATTCAGATTCCCACAACTCTGCTTGCTATGGTTGATAGCTCTATTGGTGGAAAAACTGGTTTTAACCTAAGGTCTGGAAAAAATTTAGTAGGGACCTTCTATCAACCTGATTATATAATTACTGACACGGAGTATCTTTCTACGTTAAGCAAAAAGGAGTTTTTATCAGGCTTTGCAGAGGTTATAAAGGCAGGCTTAATTGCTGATAAAGGGCTTTTTAGAATCATTGAGAATAATCTTAGAGGAATTGTTGAGCTTAATGAAAAAGTTGTTAACGAGATAATTTCAAGGGCGCAGGATATTAAGGTAGATGTAGTTGTTAGAGATGAAAAGGAGAGTGGTTTGAGGGCTATTCTAAATTTTGGACACACCTTAGGACATAGTCTTGAAAAATTATCAAATTGGAAGATTATGCATGGTTTAGCAGTTGCGAAGGGTTTAGCATTTGAGTCCTATATAAGTTATCTTAAGGGTTATTTAGATTTTGGGAAATTTAAGAGAATAATTGAGGTTGTCAAAAATTTTGGCTATAGGATTGATTTTTCCTTTCCCCTTGATAAACTAAAGGAAAGTTTCTACTATGATAAAAAAAGAAAAGATAGAGATGTAGAATGGGTGCTACTTAAAGATATCGGAAAAGCAAGTTTTGGAGAAGTAGTTGATGACCTTGTACTAAATGAGGCTCTAAATAATTACAATAGCTTTATAAAAGATATCAAATAGTATTAACTTTAGGCCATACTTTTTCTATTTTATGCAAACTCTTCTTATCTCCTTTAAGTCAGTAAGTCCTTGAAATACTTTTAAAATTCCATCCTGTTTGAGAGTAGTCATACCATCTTTAATTGCCTGTCTTCTTATCTCGTCTATATCTGCCTTTTTCTTTATAAGACTTTTTAGCTCGTCTGTACATTCAAGAATTTCATGTATTCCGAGTCTTCCTTTATAGCCAGTATTATTACACTTTTGGCATCCTACAGGCTTTGCTAAGGAAAGTTCTGATAGGTCAATATTCTGCTCTGGGAAGTATTCTCTACCATACTCATTAATAATATCGTCTAACTCTTCCTTATCAGGTTTATAGAGCTTTTTGCAATCGGAGCATAATCTTCTCGCCAGTCTCTGTGCAAGGATACACAACAAAGCATCGGAGAAACTAAAGGGGTCCATTTTCATATCCAGAAGTCTTGTTACTGTCTCTGGTGCTGAGTTAGTGTGAAGTGTTGAAAAGACAAGATGTCCTGTAAGAGATGCCTCTATACCTATCTCGGCGGTTTCTTGGTCTCTCATCTCTCCTACCATAATTACATCTGGATCGGCTCTCAAAAAAGATCTTAGAGCATTTGCAAAGGTAAAACCAATTTTGGGATTTACTTGGACCTGTCTTAGTCCCTTTTGTGTAATCTCGACGGGATCTTCTGCTGTCCATATCTTTACGTCTTCAGTGTTTATTTTTGCGATGGCAGAGTGAAGGGTTGTCGTTTTACCTGAGCCTGTGGGTCCAACTACCAAAATTAGTCCGTAAGGTTTATTTATGGCCTGTTCAAAAACTCTGTAGTTTCTTTCGGTCAAACCTAACTTATCAAAAGGGAGAGGTTCACCTGAGGCTAAAATTCTCATAACCACATCTTCTAACTGTCCGGCTGTTGGAACAGTTGCAACTCTAAGCTCAACGTCAATGGGACCATACTTTTTAAAGTCTATCTTACCGTCCTGAGGCTTTCTTCTTTCCGAGATATCAAGTCCGGACATAATCTTTATTCTTGAGACTATGGCATGTTTATATTTATAAGGAATTCTTTGATATACAGAGCATCTACCGTCAACCCTTATCCTAACTAATGTATCGTTTTTCCCCGGAAGTGGTTCGATATGAATATCCGAAGCCTTTTTATGATAGGCATCATAAATAATCTTATTGACAAGCTGAACTATTACACTATCTTCCTCAGAAACCTTTTTTACTTCTTCCTCTACATCAGGTTCTTCTGTTTTATCTAACTTCTCTAATATCTCTGTAATTGAGCTTTTTTCCTCAGCAAACTTCCCCAACTTATAGAAAAGGTCTATGAAAGTTAAAATATCTTCTTTAAGAGACACGAGAAAGTTTATATGTTTGTGTTCAGGATATAAAAATTTAATAAAATCTTGTTTTTGCAAATCAGAAGGGTCTTCCATGGCTATATTAAGCACACCATTTTCTATCTTTACAGGGACCCAAAGCTCTTTCTTTAACCTGTCTGGTTTAATTCTATTGTGAATATCTGTAATTATAGGTAAGTTTGGGTCAAAAAGTATATACTCAGTTCCATAAAAAAGGCTTAAGGACTTGGCAACATCTTCTCTTAATAACCCAAAGTCTCTAATCAGTATCCCTTCAATACCTATCTTACTTACATCAGGATGATCTGTTGCCTTTTCAATTGTTCTTTCATCAATTAAGTTCTTTCCTAATAGATACTGAAACTTTCCTTTCTGCCTTGCAATCTTGGATGCCATTGTAATTTTGTGGAGGTTAAAAATTGCTATTGAAAGTGAGGTTGCTAACTCTAAAGCAAAGGCTAAATCTATCTCTGTAAAAGCAGGGTTGTATTTTTTATTGATAATTTGAATTACTCCAATCAAGGTGTTTTGAAACATCATTGGGACACATAATACTTGCTTGGTACGGAAGCCGCTTTTCTTATCCCAACTGACATCAAACTTAAGTTTTGTGTTGATCATCATTAGTTCTTCATTGTTGTAGGCATCTTTAATATTGACGTACTGACCTGTGGATGCTACGTAACCTGCTATGCTTTCTGGTCCTATGGGTACAATTATCTCCTTTAACTCTTCTCCAGATTTTACACGAGAAAATAAAAGATTTCTTTTGGTATCAGCTAAAAAAATAGTTATTCTCTCGGCATCAAAAAGCTCTGCAATACTATCTCTTAACTGGATTAGAATGGCATTAAGGCTACTGGCAGAATGGATCTCATTTATTTTTTCCATTAATTTTTTTCTGTAGATTAATTGTTGTTTTATCTGTTCTGTTTCATTTATCATATCAATAAGAATAGCAAAAGTATAAAATATGGCAAGCAGAATATGGTAAAAAAGTTATTTGAGTATATATTTGATAGATTTTTAGGTAAGCCATACAATTATTTATCTTTCATTGTATTAGTCATAGAGAGTTTTTTTAAAAATTTTCCCATAGGCATAAAGGCAGTGGAGAGAGTAATTTTAAAACAGATCTACTTTACTGGCATAGAATCATTAAAAATTACTCTTCAGATAGGTTTTTTTATGGGTATAGTAGTTATTACTCAGATAACATCCTTTATCAAGGGAATTGGCGGTATAAACCTTGTTGGAAAGATTGTAACAATAGCAATTGTCAGGGAGATATTTCCCCTACTTATATCAGTAATAATGATTGCCCGAAGCGGTACAGCTATTACCTCTGAGCTTGCTTTAATGAAGACAAACAACGAGATAAAAACTTTAAGATTACTCAATATAGATCCCCTTTATTATCTTGTTTCGTCAAGGGTTATAGGTTTTATAATCTCAATTACTGTTGTAACAATAATAGGTACTACCACAGCCATATTATCAGGTGCATTGACTATTTACCTTTTTCAAAGGATTTCTCTTGGTGATTTTTTTGAGTATTTTTTCTTAAATCTGGGCATCTTTGATTTATCCTTATTTTTGCTTAAATGTATCAGCTTTGGTCTTATTATATCTTCTATTTGTTGCTTTTACGGATTATCGGTAGGTAAAAGTATCACAGAGATACCTCAAGTTTCTACAAAAGCGGTGATGAGTGCATTTTTTTATGTTTTTTTGACAAATGTTATACTTGATATGTTGGTGTTAATATGGCAATGATCCATTTCGAGGACTTAATAATCAACTTTGAAGGCGAGAGCCTTCCTAAAATAAACTTAACTGGAAAAGAAGGAGAGATAATAGGTATAGAGACTCAAAGAGATCTACATGATCGGGCTTTAAATGAACTTTTTTCCTGTGAGAGCACAGATTTTACAGGAAAAGCAGAGATTTTAAATACTAATTTAGCAGAGCTTGACTATCTAAGCACTTCAGAGATAAGAAAAAATCTATCACTTATATCATTAAGCTACCCTCTCATTTCAAACTTGAAGTTAATTGAAAACGCATATCTCCCCTCTTTATTCTTTTCAATAGATACAGAAAAAGAATTATTTCAAAGGGCCTTTAAAGTCCTTCAAGACCTTGGTATCTCTGCCAAGTTCAATCTAAATCCTGCCTATCTGACTAATTTTGAAAAAAAATTAGCTCTTTTTGCAAGAACACTTATGGGTAGTTATAAAATCATTATCTTTTCGAGATTTTTTAGTGACTTAGATGAATCAAAGAAATCTTTTTTAATCGATAAAATTTTAGAACATAAGAAGATAAACAGAGAGATTCTTGTTATAATAATAGAAAGAAATCTAAAATTACTAAATTTGATAAATTTTGATAGAATTATAAAGGTGTAATATGGCAACTTTACAAGACATAGACCCACGTTTTAAAAACTTAGGAGTTAAAGTTTTTTTATTTATCCTCTTAGGGGGTATATTTATTTTTACTGCCGTATATTTTCTTGGTAAGCAAAAGGATTTGTTTTCTCCAAAGATAAAACTTTATTTCATTACTAACACAGCCTTTGGTTATTCAGAAGGGATGGCTGTGAAATTAGCAGGCTTTAGGATAGGTAAGGTTAGCAAGATTACTCTTGATGAACAGGCAAGGGTAAAAATTGATTTAACTATCCAAAAAAAATATCTTAAATGGATAAGACAAGATTCAACGGCATCTCTAAAAAAGGAAGGTTATATAGGAGAAGATTTTATAGAGATAAGCTTTGGTTCCCTTGATAAACCAGAATTACAAGATAATATGGAGATAACTTTTAAAAAGGCAAAGGGTATAGAAGACATTGCTCAAGAGATTGTTGAGGAGTTGAAGCCTGTTGCCTTAGATGTCAAAAATTTTGTTATGTATATTACTGATCCTCAAGGAGATGTTACAAGAATACTTAAAAACACCTCTGAGCTTACAAAAGAACTTACTAATACGGCTCTTTTAGTTCAGGACTTAATAAAAGATACAAAACCAGTTGTCAAAAATATAGAGGAAATTACGAAAAATATAAAAAAGGAGACAGAGGAGATTCCTAAACTTAGAGGAGAGATTGACAGGTCTCTTGTTAATATTCAAAACTTGTCAGAAAGTCTGAAAAAAGATATTCCTAATCTGCTTGAAAATACCAATAAAACTATCAATAACTTGAATAAGATTACAGGCGATATTGCCAAAGAAGCTCCAAAAACAGGTTCTATCATAGATAACGTAGAGGGTATAACAGATAATACCAAAGACATCACAGAATCTATAAAAAGAAGTTGGTTTATAAGGAGGAATCTACCTCAATCTCCATCACCAAGTATTTTGCTTCCAGAGATAAAAAGAGAAAGAGATAAGAAATGAGAGTTCATTTAATTCTAACTATTACGTTCCTTCTTTTTTCCTGTTCAACACCCTTAGAAAGGGTTACATCTCCTATGGAAGTTGCAGGCTATAAATATATCGAAAAGGCAAGAATGGATATTAGAAGATCAGCTTTAGAAAGTGCTATAAAAAATTTAGATTTTGCTTTAGATATAGCTCAAAAAAATAATCTTCCCTACCTAAAGGCTTATGTTTATTTAGAGAGAGCAGCTGTTGCAAGTTTTTTAGGTAGTGATTATGTTGAAAAGGAGCTTCAGTTTGCTGAAGAGATTATAAACAAAGAGGCGAAAGATCTGACAAACCATATTAAGTTTAATAAAGCCATGTTATTGTATCAAAAGGGGCGTAGGGAAGAAGCAAAAAAACTTTTTAATAGCATTGAAAAAGTCCACTCAGTGTTAAAAAGTCATCAACTATTGTTTGAATCTATTATCGCCAAAGATGAGCACAGAGATGAAGATTTCAAAAAACTAATGTCAAAGGCTCTTAAAAGGACTATTAAAGAGGAGGATCATTATTTAGCTTCCTATGCTTATAAGTTAAGAGCTTCATATTATGAAGAAAAGGGAGATTTCTATAGTGCGATAGAGGATTATCAAAAGAGCTTAAACTTAGAAAGAATCTTGAATAATAAAAAGGAAATACTAAAAAATTTAGAAAGTTTGGGAGAGCTTTATTCTAAAGTTGGAGATAGAAGTAGCGCCTTTTATTATTACTATCAAGGATGGGATCTACTATCAAGTTCTGGCGAATATGAAAGTAGCCAGTACTTTCTCAATAAGGCTTTATCTTTTATAGATTAAGGGGATGTAGCTCAGATGGGAGAGCACCGCGTTCGCAATGCGGGGGTCGGGGGTTCAAATCCCCTCATCTCCATTTTTTATATTAATTTTGCTAATAAATTAAATTAACGAGATGGATGAGATAAAAATTAAAATTCAGGGTCCATGAAAAAAGTAGAAAAAGAAGGAGATTTTAAGTAAAATAAAAAGTTTGCTATGACAAACATCAATTTAGACGAGTTAATACAGAACTTTGAGCAGAATGAGGCAAGATTCCTTAACTTAAAAAACCATCTGGGTTTAGAAGCGAAGGAGTCTCGATTGAGAGATATAGAATCTTATGTATCTAAAGAAGATTTTTGGAAAGACAGAGAAAATAGTAAGCATATATTAAGAGAGAGGTCGGAGCTACTTAAGTTTTTTGAGGAATGGAAAAGTATTATCTCTATCTATGAGGATATTAAGACCGCTATTGATTTATTGAAGATTAATCTGGATGAATCTCTAATAAAAGAGATGAAGGGAAATCTTGAAACCTTTAATCGGCTCTTAAAAGAGTTAGAGATAAGAAAAATATTTAAAAATGAGAATGACTATTGTAACGCCATATTGAGTATAAACGCAGGCGCAGGTGGTACTGAAGCACAAGATTGGGTAGAGATGTTACTTAGGATGTATTTAAGATGGGCGGAGAATAGGGGATATAAGACTCAGATAGTAGACATACTTGCAGGTGATGAGGCAGGAATTAAAAATGTTACAGTAACTGTAGATGGTCCCTATGCCTATGGTTATCTCAAAGCAGAGGTTGGTATTCACAGACTTATTAGGATATCACCCTTTGATGCCTCTGGTAGAAGACATACTTCCTTTGCATCTGTCTCTGTAATTCCTCAAGTAGATGATGATATTGAGATAGAAGTTAGGGAAGAGGATATAAAAGTGGATACCTATAGAGCCTCAGGATGTGGGGGGCAAAAGGTTAATAAGACAGATTCGGCGGTAAGAATAACGCACCTACCAACTGGGATTGTGGTTCAGTGCCAGAATGAAAGGTCACAGCATAAAAATAGAGAGATGGCAATGAAGCTTCTCAAGGCAAGATTGTATGAGTTGGAGTTAGAAAAAAAAGAGGAAGAAAAAAGAAAGGCTCACGAACAAAAAAAGGATATTTCATGGGGCAGTCAGATAAGGACATACGTTTTGCAACCCTATAAGCAGGTGAAAGATCATAGAACTCAACACGAGACAAGCAATGCCGATGCAGTTTTAGATGGAGAGATAAACGATTTTATAGAGCAGTATTTATTAAAATTTAGCTAATTTGGAGGATTTAAGATGGCAGGTCATTCTAAATGGGCACAAATCAAACACAAAAAAGCAGCTGTTGACGCAAAAAGAGGGAAAATCTTTACTAAGATAGCTAAGGAGATAACTGTAGCTGTAAGGTTGGGTGGGAAGGACCCAGAAATGAATCCAAGACTTAGAACTGTTATCGCAAAGGCTAAAGCTGTTAATATGCCAAATGACAATATTGAAAGGGCTATTAAAAAAGGAACTGGAGAACTACAGGATTCCCAATATGAGGAGATTAGATATGAAGGTTATGGACCTGGTGGAGTTGCTGTTATGGTAGATGTGATGACAGACAATAAAAATAGAACAGTCGGGGAGATTAGACATTTATTTTCAAAATATAATGGAAATTTGGGGGAGTCAGGTTGTGTAAGCTGGGTTTTTGATCAGAAGGGATATTTTGTATTTGATGATACAGTAGTATCAGAAGATGAGCTTATGGAGATAGCCCTTGAGGCTGGTGCAGAAGATGTTAAAAGAGATGAGAAATCTCTCGAAGTAATCTGTGTACCGGAAGATTTTGAAAAGGTAAAAGAAGTTTTTGATCAGAAGGGATTAAAATATAATTTGGCAGAAATTACTATGATACCCAAAAATTATGTAGAGATTAAAGATAAAGATGCTCAAAATATGTTAAAATTGTTTGAAGCCCTTGAAGACCATGATGATGTTCAGAATGTCTATGCAAACTTTGATTTGCCAGAAGATATGGCTATAGAATAATATAGTTTTTGATTGATATTAGAGAGGTAAATAATGTTAGTTCTCGGAATAGATCCGGGGCTTAGAAAGACTGGATATGGTTTTGTAAAAAGTTCTTTTGGACAGCTAAATTTTATAGATGCAGGTGTTATAAATCTTGAAATTTATCCCGATAGGCAAGACAGACTATATTTTCTATACGAAAGTCTCAACAATTTAGTTAAGAAATATAATCCTTCGGCAATCTCATTAGAAAAGGTATTTTCTGGTAGGAACGTAAGGTCTGCCTTCTTAATAGGAGAGGCAAGGGCTGTAAGTATAATTAGTGGTAAGAGTCATAGCATAAATATTTTTGAATACTCAGCGAGAGCGGTTAAGCAGGGTATAACAGGATATGGAAATGCAACAAAAGAAGATGTTAAGAGAATGGTAAAACTTATACTAAATATTAAAGATGCCATTAAAGATGATGCCTCTGATGCTTTAGCTCTTGCAATTTATCATTTAAATGTCTTTAATAACATAGGGAAGCTATGATTGGAACTCTTAAAGGAAGATTAATCCAAAAGGAAGCAGAGAAGATAATTTTAGATGTCGCAGGGGTTGGTTATGAGGTTTTTCTACCTCTAAAAGCAATTCCTCAACTTCCTGATTTAGGTAAGGAAGTATTTCTTTATATACAGACTATTGTTAGAGAAGATGATATCTCTTTTTATGGTTTTCTAAATAAAGAAGAGAAAGAAGTTTTTAAGCTCTTAAGAGAAGCAAAGGGTGTAGGAGTAAGAACGGCCTTCAGTTTACTATCTTTTTTTAGTTCAGACGATATAATAAATAATATTATTAATGAAGATGTTAACTCTCTTCTATCTGTTCCTGGAATAGGTAAAAAGACAGCAGAAAGGATTATATTCGAGTTGAAGGATAGGGCAAAAAAGTTTAGTGACAGACCAAATCTACCAAAAAGTGGACAGATTGAGTCAGATGTGGAGCTTGCGCTCATCTCGTTGGGTTACAGTCTCAAAGAGGCAAGAGAATCTATAAGAAAGGCAAAAGAAGAGTTGAAGGAAGATTTTTCATTAGAAGAGATTATAAAAGTTGCCCTAAAAAACCTCGTGAAAGGTTAATTATGAGAGATGAGCTTGTTCAAGCCGAGAAGACTATCGATGATATAGAACTTGATAAAACCTTAAGACCTTCTTCTTTAGACGATTTTATAGGACAACCGAAAATAATTGAAAATCTTAAAATTTTTATCCAGGCTGCAAGAGAAAGAGGAGAAGCACTTGATCATATTTTGCTTTATGGACCACCAGGATTAGGTAAAACGTCACTATCAGTTGTAATAGCCAAAGAGATGGCTGTAAATATTAGAATTACCTCAGGCCCAGTTTTAGAAAAGTCAGGTGATTTGGCAGCCATACTATCTTCTCTTTCAGACAAGGATGTACTTTTTATAGATGAGATACATAGATTACCCTCCGTTGTTGAAGAGGTTTTATACCCTGCGATGGAAGATTTTAAGATAGATATTAAGATTGGTCAAGGACCATCGGCAAGAAGCTTGAGGATATCATTACCGCATTTCACTTTGATTGGAGCTACTACAAGGGCAGGGCTGCTTACATCACCACTGAGGGATAGATTCGGTTTTATAGGTAGACTTGAATTTTATGATGACTTTGATTTAATTAAAATAGTAAGAAGATCTGCAAAGATACTTAACATTGAGGTAGATGAAGGAGGTGCCCTTGAGATTGCTAAGAGGTCTCGTGGCACACCTCGAATTGCTAATAGGATTTTGAAAAGATTAAGAGATTATGCCCAAGTTTTGGGAAGCGGCAGGATTGATCTTGAGATAGCAAAAAAGGGTCTTTTTGCCCTTGATATAGATGAAGAAGGCTTTGACGCTATGGATAGAGAGATACTCTCAACAATTATAAATAAGTTTAACGGTGGCCCTGTTGGAATAGATACTTTATCTGTGGCAGTTAATGAGGAAAGGGAGACTATAGAGGATATTTACGAACCCTATCTTATTCAAAAAGGTTTTATCGCAAGAACCAAAAGAGGAAGGGTGGCTACTCCACTTGCCTATAAGTATCTAAAAATTGAAAATAAAAGTTGTCAAAACAGTTTATTTGATGATTAAAAAATAGTCAAATTGTTTTAGTTTTGTAGGATATTGCTAATTTTTTATCCATATTGGCATAAAAAATAGGCATAAACAATGGCAAACAAATTGCAATGTATTTAATTAAAAAACAACACGGAGGTATTTATGACACCAAAAGAAGTAGTTTCCTTTGCTAAGGAGCATAATGCAAAATCAGTCGATTTTAAGTTTATGGATTTTATTGGTACATGGCAACATTTTACAATTCCTATAGGTCAGTTCAATGAGGACATTTTTGAAGAGGGACTTGGTTTTGATGGGAGCAGTATTAGAGGTTGGAAATCTATCCACGAAAGTGATATGCTTATTGTCCCAGACCCAACAACAGCCATTATTGACCCATTTATGGAAACTCCCACACTTTCTCTTATATGTAATGTTTACGACCCTATCACAAGGGAGGCCTATGAGAGGGATCCAAGAAACATTGCTCAGAAGGCTGAGGCCTATTTAAAATCAACAGGTATTGCAGATGTTGCCTATTTTGGTCCTGAGGCAGAGTTCTTTATCTTTGATGATATTAGATATGATTTGGCAAGTAACAAAAGTTTTGTCTTTATTGACTCAGTTGAAGGTATATGGAACTCAGGTAGAGAAGAAGAGCCTAACTTAGGTTATAAGATAAGGCACAAAGAAGGCTATTTCCCTGTATCTCCTACAGATAGCCAACAAGAGATTAGAGAAGAGATGGTTAGAGTTATGGAGTCTGTTGGTATAGAGGTGGAGAGACAGCATCATGAGGTAGCAAGTGCTGGACAGGCAGAGATTGATTACAAGTTTGATAGTCTTTTAAAGTGTGCAGATAAACTTATGTGGTTTAAATATATAGTTAAAAATGTAGCTTTAAATTTTGGTAAGACTGCTACATTCATGCCTAAACCACTTTATGGCGATAATGGTTCTGGAATGCATACTCACATAAGTCTATGGAAAGATGGTAAGCCTCTTTTCGCTGGCGATCATTATGGTGGTTTATCAAAACTGGCATTATACTTTGTAGGTGGAATTTTAAAACATGCAAGAGCACTTTGTGCCATAACAAACCCAACAACAAACTCCTATAGAAGACTTGTTCCTGGTTTTGAGGCACCAGTTAATCTTGCCTATAGTAGCAGAAATAGAAGTGCTGCTATAAGAATCCCCATGTATTCTCCATCACCAAAATCGAAGAGAATTGAGTTTAGGACACCCGACCCATCATGTAATGGCTATTTAGCCTTCTCGGCTATGCTATTAGCAGGTCTTGATGGTATTGAGAATCAGATAGACCCAGGACAGCCATTAGATAAGGATATATATGCATTGTCTCCAGAAGAGCTAAAAGATGTCCCTTCAGCTCCTGGTTCATTACAAGAGGCTCTTAAGGCATTAAAAGAAGACCATCAGTTCCTTTTAAAAGGTGGTGTATTTACAGAAGATGTTATTGATGCATGGATTACCTATAAGACTGAGAGAGAGTTTAATGCTGTTAACTTAAGACCAGTTCCGATGGAGTTTTTCCTTTACTATGATATATGATTTTATTAGGTTAAGTTAAAATACTGCAAAAAGGTTGAGGTTAAGTAAAAATTTTTAGATACTTAGCCTTAACCTTTTTTTAATTCAACAGAAAATTAATCTTAATAGTAGTTAAGCTTTTTAAGGGCTGCTTCTAATTTCATAGAGGTAGAGTTCTGTTCCGGGAAAATAGAGCTCTTCTTTTCTAATACCTATAATATTTAGATAACCTAAGAATAACTCATTTTCTTGACGCCTAAAATCGGTAAATAAAACCCAGACTCTTTTCGATTTTTTTATTTTTTCAAGGGCCTTTTTATACTCAGATTGATCCCACATAGGCTTTATCTTTCTAATAGTTTCAATATTATGGAGAACGAATTTTTCTTTATAAAACTCAAAGATAGTGTCAATGCTATGGTGGATTGCCAGCAGGTCTCCTTCTTCTTTTTTTTCAGATATATATTTTAAAGCAGGCTTAATTTCTTGCTTACTCAAGTTATATTTTGCAATCTCAAATGAATTTTTTAAAGGAGGTGACATAAGAAATATCAAGAAAAAAACAAAAATAATAAATTTAAATATTTTGCTTCCCATTAGCTCAAAACTATAAAGTAGTATTATGTAATATAAAGGCACAGAAAAGACTAACAATCTCTGGTAAAGAGGGTATCTCCCTATGGATGATGTTATAAGCATAAAAATCAAAACTAAAATAATAAATAAAAATAAATTTTTCCTTTCTTTGTACAGAGCAAATAAACCTGTGAGGGTGAAAAAGGTTCCTAAATAAAGGTTCTCTATATTTAATGGTCTGTCTAAGGCCCATAAAAAAGCTCTTTTATACCACCATAGAGTAGATGAAGATAGGGTTATTGGTGCAAAATGGTCTGTCCAGAAATTTTTTATATAATCATTTTGTCCAGATTTTTTTAGAATAAGTATGTAATAGATAAAGAAACTAATTGTGGGAATTAGTGAGAAGATTAATAGTTTTTTTAATCTTACAAAATCTTTTTTTGTTAAAAAGATTATTGTGAATGATGTGTAAATACTGGCAATTGTGAAAAAAGAAGGGTAGGAAAACCAAAGTGCCAAAGCACATAGAACTGAATATTTAAATATGTTCTTTTCAAAATTTTCCAATAGCTTTAGAAAGGCTACAATAAGGATTGACGTTAGAAGAGCATCAAGAATATAGGGTTTTAACTCAATATTATAATAAATAAGATCAAAATTAAGATTAATGAGAATAATACCTGTCAAAATGGCAAGATAACTTTTAAAAATATTTTTTAAGAGATATAAAAAGATAAAGATTAATAATATCCCCGAAATTAAAGGAATGATTCTAAAAATATAATCTTCAGTGCCAAATAAAATTGTAAAAATTTTTTCAATGACAAGAAAGCCATAAGGAGCAACCTGATTGTAATCAAGAGGTTTAGCTAAGGCAATAAAATCTTTACTCACTATATTTAAGGCAATACCTGCCTCATCAAGCCAGAAGGACCTAAAAAACAAAAACTGCCGCACTCTTAAAAAAACACCGTAGGCAATAACTAAGAATAATAGAGCCTTAAGAAGCTTATTTATATTTTTATCGTTAAAATATAATTTATAAGTCTCTAACTTTAAGATTTTTTCTTCACCTCGGGTAGTTTAGGCATATATTTAAACATCCTCTGTAGGACCTTGTGAGCTATCTTATCCAAGTCTGGCTTAAATAAAGAGTAGCTTTCTTTTTCTTGATGCATAGACTTCCAATAGATAGTTCCCGTAGGACCATCTATAAGCTTGATAGATATGGCTACCTCAGCAAATTTGTCTCCCAAATAATCTATATATCCCCATTTGCTGAACTCAGCTACGATGATGGTGTCTGCCATGAACTGATCAACAATCTTTTGAGAAATGTCTTTATCGGATATATTTAATGTCTTTAACTTTGAGTAAAAAGCCATAACAAGCTCTTGAAGCTCTTTGCTGTCATTCATTTGCTGTCTTCCATCCTCTGGTTTTATGATCCTTTCAAACTTTTTTGTGTTTATTAAATTATCATAAATTGCCTTTTCTGCTTTTGAAATATCGTGGTCATAGCCAGCTGGCATTTTTACTGGTAATATTACCAAGACCTTAGGTTTAAAAATAGATGCAGTAGGAGATATTTCATTAAACTCTATACTTGAACAGGAAAAAAGTATTAATGATAAAAATGTTAGTAATGCTGCCTTTTTCATGG
>FMSI01026894.1_pt1 | contig 21951 bp, 20 predicted proteins | sample 1504471 | NCBI WGS metagenome assembly FMSI01 (sample SAMEA4475357, study PRJEB15587) | soil metagenome | biome: Soil; feature: Field | place: India | collected 2015-03-11 | depth 0 m
ACGTCTTGCTTGGGAAGCAAGCATTCTGCCACTGAATTACACCCGCATCAACAATTATGTTACTGCTATAACGGTACAATGTCAACTGAAGCGTGGAGAAATGTTTCTCACACTGGAAAGAGTTACCGTCACGATGCTGCGGATTATGCCAATACTGTATGTAACAAGTATAAGGCTCTTCTTTGACTATAACGTACTATGAGTGATCGGGCTGTAGCCAGCTAGGTATTTTACAGTCACTGGGCTGGTCGTGTTGATGGATAAAGGGCTTTATATCTATTACCGGCGTTCCGTCTATGGCATCGAGGCCGATGACTTTAAGGACATTGTTTCTGACCTCAATCAGCTTTACAGTAGTCACGCCTATTGGGTTGGGTCGTGCTGGGCTTCGGCTGGCAAATACGCCTACCAAAGGCAAGTTCTGATCGCCCTTTGGATGAACTCTAGTTACTGTATATTCTGACGGAGCTAAGTTGTGCATCCAGTAAAGGATTATCAGATGGGAAAATTCTTCTATTCCACTTAAAGCCTCTGTTAAGTTATCGTTTATTATTATTTCGGAGATGACTTTCTGCCATTCCTCTCTTCTAGACTCTGTGACACTATTTTTTACGATGCCAATTGGCGTTAACTTTATCTCCATGTTCAGATTATAGTTGAGTTAAATTAACCAGTAAGCAAGCGTTTCGTGACTAGTATTCTCCTGCGATGAACTACGCTAAAGGTGTAAGCGTCAACAATTTCTTGGCAATTTCAGGATATCTGGCAATGAAAAGCAACTCGTCCTCGACTAGAGGCTTCTGGGCACAGACATTGGCGTACCTAACCAGTTCCAGGATTTTCTCAGCCTCTGCAGCATTGGCAAAGGATATTTCGACCACGTCTCCAAGTTCCTCTTCAAACCTTCCACCTACCTTCTCTTCTATTTTTTTCATTACATGTCTGAAGCCAGATATGCCTCCGTATTCACCAGAACAAATTTCTCTCCCGGTTTCCACGGTTATTGGCTCGCCTCTACCCAGCTCGGTGTAGTCATATAGCTCATAGTTTTGCGGGTCTTTCAGCACGCCATCTGCATGGATACCTGAGGCATGAGCAAAGGCATTGGCTCCAACACCTGGCTGGTTTATCGGGATAGGCACACGGAAGGCGTAACTGGCGAAATTGGCTATTTTCCATGATTTTGATAGATCAATTGGCTTGCCCAGCTGGTACTTTCCAGCAAAGCCTTTGGATTTTGTTATAGCTAGAACTGTGGCTACTAGATCAGCGTTGCCAGCTCGCTCACCTATGCCGTTTATAGTCGTATTTATATAAGCATCCTGCCCAGCGTCTATGGCACCTTTAGCTCCAGCGATGGAGGTAGCTACTGCCATCCCAAGGTCACCATGACAGTGAATCTCAATGGGTATAGCTACATTTGCAGCTATTGTTTTTATTGTTTCATATATGGTGAAAGGGTCATCGTAACCAAGGGTATCGCAGTATCTAAACCTGTCAGCTCCGTGTAATTTAGCTGCTGAGGCGAATTTAATAAGGAAATCCAAATCCGTGCGGGAAGCATCCTCGGCATTTACGCCTATTGATTCAGCTCCATGCCCGCGGGCAGCATCTACAGCGTCTACCATCATCTGTAAAATATCATCTCTCGTCTTTCGGCCCTGGAACTTACCTCGGATCATCTGGTCAGATGTCGATACTGAAAGATTAAGATGCTTTAGCTTTGGAACGAGTCTGAAAGCTGTTTCCACGTCTTCCGCTGTTGCTCTTATCCAGCCCCCTAAGCGGATGGGCTGTAGTATGCCCATTTCGGCTAGTTCAAGATTTGCCTGAAGATAGTTTGATTCATGTCTGGTGGTGGGGAAACCGAACTCAGACTGAAAAACACCCATCTCGTTTAAATAGATGTTTATCATAGTTTTCTCAAGCTTGGATAGGCCAAGCTTGGCTGTCTGGACTCCGTCTCTATTGGTAACATCAATTATGTAAATTTTCCCCATAATATTCCTCCTAATCGAAAATAAACTTGTCGGTGCTTGTCTATATACTGGACCGGGGTAGCAAAAATAACATATTAATAAAAAATAATTATATAAAAGTCTTGACAAGATGTAAAAAAAATGCTAGCATATAATTGCTCCGAGTAATTGAGCTAGAGCCGGGGAGGCAGAGGCGCTGATGCAAGGTAGGCGAAGGCCGAAAAGCGTCAGGGATGATGTAGAACCGGTGAGGCAAGGTTACTCGGGGCAATTGTTATTTAAGCGCCTCTTCAATTAACTCTGGCTTAAGTGCCCCGATGAAGGGCAGGTTTCTGTATTCTCCGAGATAATCAAGCCCGTATCCAACTACAAATTCGTCCGGAACTTCAAAACCTACGTAATCGAGCGGGACATTGACAAGCCGGCGAACTCGCTTATCTAAAAGGGTACAAACACGCAAGCTGGCGGGATTGTGTGAGGCTAAGTGGTTGAGAACATAGTTTAGAGTCATGCCGGTGTCCACGATGTCTTCAACCATTAGTACATCAAGTCCAGCTATGCTGGTATCGAGGTCCTTGGTTATTTTTACTGCTGAGTCGCTGCCAGTGCCATAATAGGAGATGGCCATAAAGTCAACGGCAAGTGGTAGAGTGATGTGTTGCATGAGGTCAGACATGAAACAGATGACACCTTTGAGTATGCCTACTAGAACCAATCGTTTCCCAGCGTAGTCTTTCGATATGTGTTTGGCTAAGGCTCTGACGCGTCTCTGAATCTGGGTATGGCTGAATAAGACACGATCTATTCCCTCTACCTTTGTGCCTCCCAAACGTCCATAGCCATACTTGGCAAGTAATTTGAGGTAGTCGCTTTTGTTGAGAAGCTTGATATTGACATCAGGATATAGTTCTCTAAGCCGCCGTAGTTTACGATTCTTCTCTGTAATCAAGCTCTGTTTAAGTGTGGTAAGCTCTATATACAGGTCTAGTTCGGGGAGGTAGAAGTCAGGGGTAAACATTTCTGTTACTTTATCGTCCTGCCAGGCCAATGGGAAGGAGCGCGGCTCATAGAGCCACTCTATACGATAAAATTCAAGCAGTTTGGCAAACTCTTCCTCGCTGGAGTGACCGAAGCGAGAAGGTCTCAGGGAAGATGAAGGTAATTGTGGTGTTTCAACTAACTCTCGACGTTTGCTTACTGTTTCTGCGTGTTCTGCTCTCAGCACTTGATAGAGTTCAGCTTTTTCTAAAATAATAGCCACCATATTGGCTACGGTCGACAAGAAGTCTTTGTCTGCCGGTGAGAAGCGTCTTGGTTCGTCAGTGTAAACACGGACCTGTCCGATCACCTCACCCTTCTGTAACAAAGGTGCTGCCAGGATAGAGCTTATTTTTTCCTTATCAGCTGCCTCTGGATATTGAATGCGCTCATCCTGTGATGCATTAAAGATAGCAACTATCTTCCCATCAAGCACATCGCGCAGACTCTTGTGAGCATTCAGTGCTCCCTTTCGCAGATACAGGTCACTGAGGCCGAAGGCGGCTATAATTTCTAAGTGCTCCCTTTGAGGTGAGCTCAGAAGCATTATAGTGCATCCGCAAGCATTTAATGCCTTAGCCGTACTCTTGGCTATAGAATTTAGAACCTTCTTCATGGGTAAAGAGGAGTTAGCGGCCTTGGCTATTTGCTTGAAAGCTTGAGAATAGCTGTGTTCGCGGTTATACAGAGAATTGCCTCCCGTGGAGTGTATTTCTGTCATCTATCCGCACTTAGTATAGCCGCAACTTGGGCAAATATGGCAACCTTCTTGATAGATGAGAATATTACCACATTCAGGGCATTGCCCTGCCCAGTTTTTGGATATCACGATGTCTTTAGCAACGTCTCTATCCTCATTTTTAATGTATTTTTCCAGTACGCTGGCAATGGCATCAGCACAGGAGAGGATTGCATGGCCCTCCTCCCAGGCAACAGATGGGCAGCGTATGCCCCGCAGGTGTTTGGTGATAGAGGCTACATCGATACCCGCCCTCAAGGCTAGCGAGATTAGTCTACTAGTAGCTTCCAACTGTGCTGAGGCACATCCGCCAGCTTTCCCTAAGCTGGAGAAGACTTCACAAATTCCCTTATCATCGAAGTTTACTGTGACATATATGTAACCGCAGCCTGTAGTCACCCGCTCCGTGATTCCAGTTGTGACCTTGGGCCTTCGTCTTGGCATGAGCTTGGTTTCTGTTATCTTCTCTGCTTGATTTACAGTTAGAACCTGGCTATCGCGGCTTCGATCTCGGTATATAGTGATACCTTTTAGTCCAAGCTTATAGGCAAGCATATATACTCTGGCTACGTCTTCTCGGGTAGCTTCATGTGGAAGGTTCACGGTTTTAGAGACAGCGCTATCGGTGAACTTTTGAAAAGCTGCCTGCATCTTCACATGCCACTCTGGGGATATGTCGTGGGCGGTAACAAAGGTCTTCTTCACCCACTCGGGAATATTCTCGATTTCCCTGAGCTTTTTACCCCTGGCAAGTTGTTCCATTAGTTCTTGGGAGTAAAAATTCTCCGTTTTGGCTATTTTTTCGAAGTAAGGGTTGACTTCGATTAACTGTTCACCATCTAAGATGTGGCGCGTGTAGCAAAGTGCGAAAAGAGGCTCAATGCCACTGGAGCATCCGGCAATTATGCTTAGAGTTCCGGTGGGAGCAATGGTAGTCCGGGAAGCATTTCTTGGCTTCAATCCATTACCTGTATCGTAAATACTACCTTCAAAGGCGGGGAATAGGCCTCGCTCCTTGCCCAGTTTTACCGATTCTTTTGTGGCTTCTTCAGAAATGAAGCGCATAAGATTTTCGGCTATCTCTAGCGCCTTTTCGGAGTCATAAGGGGTGCGAAGCTTGATCAACATATCAGCAAAGCCCATAACACCAAGCCCTATTTTTCTGGTCGTTTTGGTCATCTTCTCGATCTGTGGTAACGGGAACTTGTTTACGTCTATGACGTTATCCAGAAAGCGGACGCCTAACCTAACAACCTGGCCTAATTTGTCATAATCAATTTCGGCCTGGCCATCTTCGTTTTTGACCATTTTGGATAGATTGATCGAGCCTAGATTACAAGACTCAAATGGTAGTAGTGGTTGCTCACCACAAGGGTTGGTGCTTTCTATTTTACCCAGTTTTGGAGTAGGATTATTCCTGTTTATATTATCTATGAAAACGATGCCTGGATCTCCAGTGCGCCAGGCCATATCCGCGATTTTCTGAAAGACTTCTCTAGCATTTAGTTTACCGACAATCTCTTTAGTTCGCGGATTTACAAGATTGTACTCCTCGTCCTTTTCCACTGCCTCCATGAACTCGTTTGTCACAGCTACTGAGAGATTGAAATTGGTAAGCGCCCGGGGGTCCTCTTTAGCTGTGATGAATTCTAAAATGTCTGGGTGATCGACATTAAGGATAGCCATGTTAGCACCCCGGCGCATACCGCCCTGCTTGATAACGTCGGTAGCTGTGTCAAAAGCTCGCATAAAGGACACTGGACCGCTAGCCACACCACCTGTAGAACCCACCCTGTCTTTTGCGGGCCTGAGGCGTGAGAAGGAGAAGCCAGTGCCGCCACCACTTTTGTGGATTAGGGCTGTGTATTTCACGGCATCAAAAATGGATTCCATTGAATCATCGACAGGAATGACAAAGCAGGCTGATAGTTGTCCCAATTCCCTGCCGGCGTTCATAAGGGTTGGTGAATTGGGCAAAAATTCTAATGATGCCATGAGTCCGTAAAACTTCTCTTCCCAACTATCTACGTCTGCTTTCGGGTTGTAAATAAGTTCAGCGAGGGCAATGTGTTTGGCCACACGCCGAAACATTTCCTCTGGTGTTTCAATGACCTTGCCCTCGCTATCTTTTTTCAGATATCTTTTTTCCAGCACTGTAAGAGCATTTTGAGAGAGCGCTATACCTGTTTTAACCGCGGCTGTTGTTTGAAGCATAGATGCCTCCATTACCTTCACCTTAGCTTTTTCGGCAAGGACTTCCTTAACTGCCACTTCTATCTGGGAAGTAGTTGGGAATTGACGGTCTCGTTTTTGGACGAGATGTTCCATTCCTGGTAGTGCTGGTTTCGGTTCAAGTCTCTTTATTATCTGGTCGGTAAGTTCCTCCAGCAATTTCCTGTCGGTTATCCCCATTGACTCGGCAGCAGCAAAGATAGCTCGCACTATATTTTTCTGGTCGGTGCTGCTTGTTTTGTTGTTGGTTTGGCGATTAGTCATCTTACTTCCGTTTGTGACGGCGTTGACCCAAAATGGTTAGCTCTTCCTGTGACAAAAGTGGAAGTTGACCTGCTGGTGGTATCTTTGCCTTTGTGTCCACGAGCGTATCTACTGCCTGTTTCAATGCAGTTATGTCGGTGAACTCCCGGTAGACGCTGGCAAAACGAATATAAGCTATATGGTCTAGCTCTTGCAGTCTTTCCATAACCATGTCGCCTATAGTAGAGCTGGGTATTTCACTTTTATTTAGGCGATAAAGCTCCGCTTCGATGTTATCCACCAGCTTGTCAATGGTGCCGGTTGGCAGTGGGCGCTTTTCGCAGGCTTTGCGAATACCAGCTAACAGCTTATCACGGTTGAACTCTTCCCTTCTGTTATCCTTCTTAACCACAAATAGGTTTTTTGCTTGCAAGTGCTCATAGGTGGTGAAGCGAGCTGTGCATTTGAGACATTGACGGCGTCGCCTAATCCCATCACCAATGCCTCTGGAGTCAATAACTTTCGAGTCGCTATTACCACAATACGGACATTTCAACATGATGCCCCTACAAAATGTGGTGCATACCTATTCTAGCCCAATATATAGATGGTGTCAAGGAGGTGTCTACCTAAGTTTGGTAAATCAGTGGATTACATTTCTGTTAATTGAATCTAAAAAGCAGAACGGCGATTAGGTCGCCGTTCTGCTTGGGGGAGGTTGGAGGGCAGAAAGAGGGCGGGGGATGGCTAGCGGGGCATTCTAGCCTGAGGAGGAGGTGTTGGTTGAGCACCAGGGTAATGCGATGTACGACGTAGGAAGGATGGGATATCAAGACTATCTTCAGCAACGCCTCGCAGTAAGCGTCGCAGTTCCGCTTCGGTGGGTACACCTGCACCATAATGGGCAGTGAAGCCGGTTGCAATAATGGTAATTTGGATCTCGGACTCCATATGTGGGTTGAAGACCACTCCGAATATGATGTTTGCATCCGGGTCAACTGCTTGAGCGATTACCTCAGCAGCCTCGTTGCATTCGAAGAGGGTTAGGTCACTACCGCCGGTAACGTTGAATAGCACCCCTTTGGCGCCGTTTATAGAGACGTCAAGCAATGGGCTGGCAAGTGCTGCACGAGCAGCCTCGACGGCTCGGTTTTGACCAGAGCCGCGGCCCACTGACATCCAGGCTGGGCCGGCATTCTTCATTATTGACCGTATGTCGGCAAAATCGAGGTTGATTAATCCGGGGACGGTGACTACCTCTGCAATAGCCTGCACTGCTAACCTTAGTACGTCGTCAGCTAACCTGAAGGCATTGTCAACAGTAGTCTTGGCATCGCAGAGCTCAAGGAGTCGGTCATTGGGTATAATGACCAGGGTATCTACCTTATCACATAATTGTAAAATACCTTCCTCCGCCACTTTATTACGGCGAGTACCTTCGAAACTGAAAGGTTTGGTTACGATACCGATGGTCAAGGCACCGCTCTGTCTGGCTATCTCGGCGACGACCGGGATGCCGCCGGTGCCGGTGCCACCACCCATGCCGGCGGTGACAAAGACCATATCAGCACCGGAAACCACTTCCTGAATTGCCTGGCGACTTTCTTCAGCTGCTCCAGCACCGACTGTATGGTCACCTCCGGCACCCAATCCCCTAGTCAGCTTCTCGCCTAATTGTACGCGCACCGGCGCTTCAGACAACGCTAATGCCTGGGCATCAGTGTTCATGGTGATGAATTCCACGCCTTTAATACCTTCGCGGACCATCCGTGTTATGGCATTAGACCCTCCACCACCGATGCCGATGGCTTTAATGCGGGCCGGTGCGGTGGAAAATGTTGATTTTGCCATTTTTTAACCTCCTTTATTTTTTTGTACGAATGCTTCATACGCCAAAGAATTTTTTCAATACGGACATAAAGCCGTCAAAAATGCCGTTTTTCTTTCTAGCTTCCCAAGCTGGTCTGCCGTGATGTCTGGTTCCCCAGAGGAGAAGCCCAACTCCTGTAGAGTGAGCCGGGTCATGAAGGATGTCGGTGATACCATAGACTCCCATAGGTTCGCCGATACGAGTGGGGATACGAATTGTCTGGCGGGCCAGGGCCTCGAGTCCTGCCAGGTTTGAGCTGCCTCCAGTAAGCACAAGGCCTGCTGGAGCCAATGAAGCATAGTTGGAATCTGGCATCTCGAGTAGGATGAGCCTCAGCAATTCTTCCATGCGCACTCTGATAATATTGCATAAATCGCGATAGGAGACGCTGTGCCCATCTTCAACAGTCAGGGTGGATTCCTGATTCTTGGTTAGCACCTCCGGGTAGACGTTACCATACTTCTTTTTCATAGCCTCGGCGATTTCAAAGGGTAAGCCCAAGCCGATGGACAGGTCGCTCGTGACCTGGTATCCGGCTACTGGTATAATTGCGGTATGATAGATACTGCCATCTTTGAATACGGCTATGTCGGTGGTACCGCCTCCGATGTCGGCTAGTATGACTCCTACTTCCCTTTCCTCTGGTGTCAGTACCGCTTCACCACTGGCCAATGGTTCCAGAATTAAGTCTTGGATTTCAACTCCAACACTCCGGACGCATTTGACCAGATTTTGGATTGATGAGATAGCAGCAGTGATGATATGGGTTTCAACATCCAGTCTGAAGCCGTGCATACCTACGGGGTTCTTGATCCTTTCTTGATTATCCAAGGTGTAACTGCGGGGTATGGCATGCAGTATCTTTCTGTCATCCGGAAGATTAATCTGCCTGGCTGAGTCCAAAACTCGCTTTAAGTCTTCAGGGCGAACCAGCCGGTCATTGCGTGGTATGGCTACCACACCATGGCTGTTAAGTGAGCTTATGTGTCTACCGGTTACACCTACGTAGGCAGACTCCACTTTTAGGCCGCTGGCTTGCTCGGCTCTTCTTACTGATTCGGCAACTGACTCTCTAGCTTCTTCTACATTGACCACCATGCCTTTGTGCATACCGTGTGATGGCACTAGACCGACACCTAAGACTTGGATGTTACCTCCTGAGTCCAACGTGCCAATAATAGTACATATTTTGGTCGTGCCAACATCAATAGCCGAGATGATTTTTTTCATGGTTTGTTTCCCTCCTTTGTTTTACTTTCAAATTGACCTCTCAAAAACTATGGATTTTTATTTATCAAGGCGTTCAGCCACTCTAAGTTTAGCGCTGCGGCTTCGAGGATTGGTCCTAGTTTCATTTAGGGATGGCGTGATAACTTTTTTTGTTACTATTTTCAACTTCGGCTCATGGCCGCATCGACAAATTAGAACATTTGGTGGACACAGACATCCTTTAGCTTCACGCACCATAAACTGCTTGACTATTCTGTCTTCCAAGGAATGGTAGGTGATAACTGCCAGCCTGCCCCCAGGAGCAAGGCATTTGATGGACCCATTCAAAGCTGTAACCAAGTTTTCCAGCTCACGATTTACGATGATGCGCAGAGCTAGAAAGGTTCTAGTGGCTGGATGAACCCTGCGCTGATGGCTGCCTACCGCCTTTTCAATTATACGGGCTAGTTGTAGGGTAGTATTCACAGGTCGATTTTTCACAATATGACGGGCTATCCTTTCACTATATTGCTCTTCGCCGTAAGTCCTAATGAGATGGCTCAGTTTTTTTTCAGGGAAAGTGTTGATAATGTCGGCGGCAGTTAATTTTTGGGCTGGGCTGAAACGCATGTCGAGGGGGCCCTCGCGTTGAAAACTGAAGCCGCGTTCGGCTGTGTCGAGCTGCATGGATGATATTCCTAGGTCAAACAGGATTCCGTGTACTGGTAGAAAATTGTTTTTTCTACAAATCTCCTCGATGTTGATGAAGTTTTCATTCACTATGGTGAATGATTTTCCATAACTCGATAGTCTGGCTCTAGCTACCTCAATAGCTTCGGGGTCTGTGTCAATGCCCAGAAGGTGCCCGTCGGGCTGAATCTTTTCCAGTATGGCTTGGGCATGACCAGCTGAACCTAGAGTGCAGTCAACATAGCGTTTTCCAGGTTGCACTTGCAACGCTTCTATAGTTTCGTTAAGTAGCACCGGAACGTGAATTGATAGTGACATGGTCAAACTCATTGGTGTGCCTCTAGGCTTTCTATAATTTGCCATACTTGTTCTTCAGTTGCTGACTTTTCCGCCTCCCACAGACTTGGGTTCCATATTTCGATATAATTGTTAAGTCCCACTACGATAGCTGTGTCACTTATTTCAGCATACTGGCGTAGTACTGCTGGCAAGGCTATTCTTCCCTGTCCATCAATTGAGAGGCTAAATGCTGTGCCAAATATGCTACGGTTCAATTTCCTTAGTTTGCTAGATGGTACGGCCTTAGGGGCTAGGGTGTCAGCTAATTTACGCCACTCAGCTGCCGGGTAAACGACGATGCATTTTTCAGCCCCTTTGGTAAGCATTAACTCTGCCCCTAATTCTGCTCTGAACTTAGGCGGCAGAGGTAATCTACCCTTTCCATCAACTTTATATTCGTACTCGCCGAGAAACATATTTTCCCTGAGCTAGCCTTTAGGCCAGTACAGCCTCTCCTTCTAGCTGTTTTTCCAAGATTTTTATTTCAGCCCAGTCTAATTTAGCCAGTTCTTCAATGTATTCCTGGGTTCTAGGGTCGTTACTTAACGAGTAAGTAACGAGGCCATTTGTATCTTGCTGCTCTTTGAGTATGCCTTTTTCTATTAAAGCTTTTATTGCCTCTCTCAGATTGATTTTGGCAGTATCTAAGGCGCAGGCGATGGTGCAAAGGCTTAGTTTTGCCCGCGGGTGACGAGACCAGAAGCGGATTAGTTGAAGCTCCATATTGTTGCGGCTATTTTCCTTAAGGAAGTTAAACAGCCTGCTGTTAGCTATCCGGTACTGAACGCAATCAATCACCATGATTTTTTTCCTCCTTTCACCACTTTTTCCCACTTTTCCCCATTATAGAACACGCATCCCCCATTTTGTCAATACCTTTTCCCCACGATTTTTGGCATTTTCAGCTAAAACTTGTCATCGTCAAGCAGTGTAACCTCCTGATATTTCAAGAAGTTGTGTTTTTATCTGCGGGGAGTCCAATATGTTGAGGCACGTTATGGTTACCACTTTTCGTTTTGTTTTGGTACTAAAGTCTGGATGAGGGCCGGGTGGGTATTTATAGTTTGCAGCTTTGTTGAAGTATGATAAAATAGGCAGATGTTAACTGCTGGTGTACTTGTTATCAGTGATAAGGCGTCACGGGCTGAAAGGCAAGATATAAGTGGGCAAGTTGCCAAGGAATTTATTAATCGGTTGGGTATTGAGGTGAAAAGGTATGAGGTTGTACCTGATGAGGCAGAGGTTATCTCGTCCAAGCTTAAAGCTTGGGCTGATGTCGATGCACTGGACCTCATTTTGACCAGTGGTGGAACTGGATTGTCTTCCCGGGACGTGACGCCAGAGGCGACACTTGGGGTGATAGAAAAATTTATTCCTGGCCTAGCTGAAGCGATGAGGCTAGAGACTATGAAAAGGAAACCTGAGGCAATACTTAGTCGTGCTATAGCGGGCAGCCGTGGAAAATGCTTGATTATCAATCTTCCAGGCAGCCCGCAAGGGGTGAAGGAATGTCTCGAGGTTATTTTACCTGTTTTGCCTCATGCCCTAGAGATTCTTAGCGGCAGAGCGGCTGAATGTGCCAGTGATGGGGTTAGATGAATGCGTGTCGATATTTTGACGTTATTTCCTGAAATGTTTAATGGTTTTCTAAACTGTAGCATTGTTGGTAGAGCCATAGAGCGTGCTATAGTTGATATTAGGGTTCATAATATTCGTGACTACGCTCATGATAAACATCGTGTTGTGGATGACTATCCCTATGGTGGTGGGGCTGGAATGGTGCTCAAACCGGGGCCTATATTTGAAGCTGTTGAGGCTATAAAGGGCGAACTGGGGCTTTTGGCCGTTCCCACCATTTTGCTTTCGCCGCAGGGGCGGCTTTTTAAGCAGGAAATTGCGCAAGAGTTAGCCCGTTTTCAGAATCTAATTTTGATATGTGGCCATTATGAGGGTGTTGACGAGAGAGTAGCCGAGCATTTGGCTACTGATGAGATTAGCATTGGCGACTATTTGTTAAGTGGCGGTGAAATCCCTGCTATGGTGGTGGTGGATTGTGTGGTTCGATTATTGCCAGGAGTTATTGGCTCAGAGAAGTCGCTTGTTGAGGATTCCCTCGTGGACGGGCTGCTGGAATACCCGCAGTATACTCGTCCTGAGGTATATCGTGGCTGGTCGGTACCGTCTGTTTTACTTTCTGGGAATCATGGTGAGATTGCACGATGGCGACGATATCAGAGGTTACTACGGACCGCTAAGCGACGTCCAGACCTTTTAGTCAAAGCTGTGCTCTCCGAAGAAGACAGGAAGTTGCTTAGTGAAACCCTTAGAATTACATCTATATCGTAAAAGAGGTCTAGCTGAAAATGAGTATCAATGCCATTAGCCGAGTTAAAGCAGAGTCTAAAATACCTGAAATTAGTCCTGGTGATACGGTAAGAGTTAGCTTCAGGGTCAAGGAAGCTAATCGGGAAAGGGTTCAAACGTTGCTTGGGTTGGTGGTGAGAGTAAGGAGAGGAAGCGGTGGCGGTAATTTTACTATCAGGCGGGTTACTTATGGCGTGGGGGTGGAGCATACGTTTCCCTTTGCTTCACCTCTCTTGGAGAAAGTTGAGGTGGTGCGACGTGGCAAGGTTCGTCGCGCCAAACTTTACTACATGCGCCGACTGAGTGCTAGAGAGGCACGTCTTAAAGAGCGCCGTGAGATGATAGCAGAAAAACTCGGTGGGGCTATGGGTGAAATTGAGGGTGCTGAGTCCAAAGAGGTTGAGACTGGCGAAGCTGTAGTTGCGGAAACTGAAAAGGCAGAATGAAGTATGCGGAAGTGGCGGTCAATTCACCTGTTGCCTACCGCCGTAGCTTTTGTTATTCGATACCCGATGGACTAAAGGTTGATATTGGTCAAGCCGTCTGGGTGCCATTCGGCTCTCAGACCCTGCAAGGCATTGTTGTTGGATTAAGCGATTTTCCTTCTTTTGAGGTCACCAAAGAAATCACCGGTCTTATTAGCCCTTACCCTTTGTTGTCCGCAACACAAGTGGACGTCGCTCTTTGGTTGAGTAGATATTATCTATCTCCACTTTTTGATGCTGTAGCCTCGATGCTGCCTCCTGGATTTGAGCGGCGGCTGGTTACCTTCTTGCAAATGCAGCCAGGTTCGGTTGACCTATCGCAGCTGACTACCGAGGAGATACGGATTCTGCGTCTCGTTGAGAACAAGGGTAAAATTGATGTTAGGGAGCTACAGCGGAGGTTTGGAAAACGGAAAGTTGAGATGATTATCCGCCGGCTGGTGCGCCGTGGTCTGGTTTTAAAGAGCCAGCAACTGGAGGAGACTAAGGTAAAACCGAAGTTGGTTACTTATTTGAAGCTGCTTATTGGTTTGAGTGAAGCTGAGGCTGAGTTAACTCGGCTAAAAAAAGCTGGGGCTCACAGGCAAGCAGCGGTGCTTGATTTTCTAATTAAGCAACCTGAGCCGATATCCGTGGCCGAGGTTCGAAAGGTAATCGCCTGTCCTGGGGCAGTGGTTGAGGCTTTAAAGAAGCGTGGATTAGTTTCAGCGATAGAAATTGCTGTTAGACGTGACCCTTTAACCCACCTAAAAATTGTGCCAGCAACGCCACCGGGTCTGACCCCATCCCAGGAAGCAGCGTGGCAAAGGATTCAAGGTTGCATTTACCATCATGATTCGAATGCAAGAGGGTTACCACTAGTTTTTCTGCTCTATGGTGTTACAGGCAGCGGCAAAACAGAAATCTACCTTCGGGCCCTGGCCGAGTGCGTAGCTCAGGGTAAGCGCGGTATTTGTCTTGTTCCGGAAATTGCACTGACTCCACAGACTATAGAGCGTTTCGCCTCCCGTTTCCCAGGTCGTGTAGCTGTGTTACACAGTGGACTGTCTTTGGGGGAGCAGTTTGACGAGTGGCATCGGATAAGAGAAGGAGGGTGTGATGTGGTGGTCGGTCCGAGAAGTGCACTCTTTGCACCGCAGCCCGACCTTGGTCTCATCATTATTGATGAGGAGCATGAGTGGACTTATAAGCAGTCTGACAAATCACCCCGTTACCATGCTCGGGATGTGGCAATTGGACTGGCTGCAAGTAGTAGCGCGGTGGTTATTTTGGGCAGTGCCACCCCTGCCGTGGAGACTTTTTACAAGGCAAAACAAGGCGAGTACCAGCTTATAGAGTTGAAAGAGCGCATTACACTTGGAGGGCCTGCACCGTTACCAGAGGTTGAAATTGTTGATTTGAGGGACGAGCTTAAAGCTGGCAACCGTGGGCTTTTCAGTCGCTCGCTGACTGAAGCGATGACAGAAGCCCTGGCTAATCGAGAGCAGGTGATTTTATTTCTAAATCGGCGTGGTACTGCCACTTTTGTCCAATGTCGGGCGTGTGGCTTTATTTTTAATTGCCGGCACTGTACAGCAGCACTTACCTATCACTCAGCAACTCAAAAATTGATGTGTCATCATTGCCGTTTTTCTATAGCCTCACCGGAAGTCTGCCCTGTTTGTGGTAATCATAGGTTTAGATTTATGGGTGTCGGTACACAGAAGGTGGAGGATGAAGTCAGAAGGCTTTTCCCGCAGGCTCGGGTTCTCCGCTGGGACAGAGATGTCACCTCCAGTCGGCGGGCCCATGAGGAGCTCTTGGATAAGTTTCGGTCTCACGAAGCTGATATACTGATCGGGACTCAGATGATAGCCAAGGGATTGGACTTGCCGCAAGTTACGTTGGCTGGTGTGATAAGTGCTGATGTCGGGCTAAACCTGCCCGATTTTCGGGCTGGAGAACGCACCTTTCAGCTTTTGTGTCAGGTGGCTGGTAGAGCAGGGCGTGGCTTTGTACCTGGCAAGGTCATAATTCAGACTTACAGTCCGGAGCACTACGCCATACAGGCGGCATCAAAGCATGATTATTTAGGCTTTTATGAGCAGGAGATAGGCTATCGTCGTAGGTTCGGTTATCCGCCTTTTAGTCGTTTAGCTCGCCTCACATTTACACATACTAATGAAGTCACCTGTCACAAAGAGGCACAGAGGGTTAAACGTCTACTTTCTGCTGAAGCGGAGCGACGTGGCATACCTGGCTTCAGGCTTATCGGGCCAGCTCCAGCCTTTGTCCCTCGCATTCGAGGGCATTATCAATGGCAGATAATCCTCTGTGGCACTGATCCGAGCAGCTTTTTATCCGACATAACTTTACCTAGAGGTTGGGTCTTGGACATTGACCCACTAGGTATGGTTTAATAGGAGCTTGCTGATATGACAGTTCGTTCTATCTGCGTAGTGCCGGACCCTGTACTGAGACAGAAAGCCAAAAAGGTGCGAAAAATTGATAGCTCTGTACAGAGCCTTATTGATGACATGATAGAAACTATGAGAGCGGTTTCCGGGGTGGGGCTGGCTGCACCGCAGGTGGGCGTACCACTAAGGGTAGCCGTTGTGGAGATACCAGGCAGCGAAGTCATAGTTCTGATCAATCCTGAAATAGTCAAGAAGGAAGGAGAACGCATAATAGAGGAAGCCTGCCTCAGCATTCCTGGCTACAAAGGTGAGGTGAGGCGGTCAGTCCGAGTTAAAGTCAAAGCCCGGGACAGGCTCGGGCGGGATTTTCGTCTTAAAGGGGAAGAGCTTCTGGCTCAGGCTCTGGAGCATGAGATAGACCATCTTGACGGCATCCTGTATATTGACCGTATTGAGAGTCCGGAGAAGTTGCAGGAATTGTCTCCTTAACTGATCCTCAGTGATGGCTTTCGCCCACTTGATGGTGGGCATGCCTATACTTGCCACTCCATTTCGACGACAAACCTGCCGGTTAATCCCTCGAGTTCCACATTGTAAAAGCCGGGTGTTGTTTTTACTACATTGAAGGTCACCTGCCGGCTCTCACCCGGCCCTAAACTTACCTGTTCTACAGTCTCGACGGCGCCTTTCAATTTTAGTGCTAGGCTGTGGTCACCTTTAAGCTCACCGTGGTTGGTCACTATGGCGCTAATGTTGACCTTCTCACCCTGTTTCACGCGCTCTGGTGTAATGACTAAGTTGGTTACGGAGAAATGCGCAGGTACCAGTGGTATAACGATGAAACTGCCGCCAAGGCCATCTAGCTCTGCATAGTACTCTCCACCATCCTCCTTAATCACGGTGAAAGTTGTTGCCTGGCTTCCCCCGGGGGGTAGGGCTATTTCGGTTATATTTTCGACCAGCCCATTTATTCTTAGCACCACACTGTACCTGCCCGCTTGAGGGCCGTTATTGGATACAATAGCACTGATGGTTACAGGTTCTCCTGCTTTTACTTGGTTCGGAGTGATGGTCAGGTTGCTAATGGAAAAAATAGGTCTTCCCGTATATGGTGCAAATGGGGTTGGTGGGTATGGGGTTGTAGCCGGTCCCGGGGTGGGAATGTGGCCGGGAGTTGGGGATATTGCTGGAGAGTAAAGCACTCCTGGGCCCGGCGTAGGCGTTGTTGTCGGGAATCCTGCTGGTGGTATGGTAGGTGCTGGTCCCGGTACGAAAGTCGGTACAGGCGTTGGCATTTGCATATCTGGTGCTGTGGCCCTTTCTACTCCAGCAGCTTTTGTGGCTACTTCAGGTTGCTTCCTTCGTGGTGGTATAGCGACCAGTATGATAATGAGTAAAAGTAGCAGGCTGATTATGACACCGATAGTTATCCACAACCAGGTGGGAAATATGGACCAGAACGAGGCCCCTTTCACTGTAAAGTCTATAACGTTACCGTTTAGTTCTGCCGTGTGTGGCCCGGGCGTTGTTGCTGTAAAAGCGAAGTCTACAGTTTCACTTGCTCCAGCATTTAGTGTTATTTCTCTGGTGTCAACAATCTCGTTGTCTATTTTCAGAGTTAAGGTGAAGTTAGCTTTTTCATTCCGCGTATTCTTTACTGTAGCACTTATGTTTACGGTGTCTCCTACCTTGATAACTTGTGGATTAACTGTTAGGTCTATCACTTGGAGTCCGGCTTGTGCATCTATCCTGGCGGTCACAGCCAAGATGAGAACCAGTATCAGAATAACTGGCGATAGTCTGAGTAATTCTTTCATCCTTGCCTCCTAGAGTTCTCCACTGAATTTGAAGACATCTAATACTGTACGCCAAAATGAACTATAAATCAATAGCTATGCAGATGGCCCCTATCGTGGAATAAGATGGCTGATGATGACTGTCGACAGAGTGCAAGGCTGGCACAGGCTCTGGCAGATGCTATTTAGATTTCAAAAAGGCAATGAGAAGGCGAAAGTATTGGCCTTGCCTTCTTCGCCCTCCACCCATATTGCACCACCATGGAGCTCCACCAGAAACTTACATAAAGCTAGCCCCAAACCTATCCCGGGGCTATCCGCTGCGTCATCGCTTTCAAGCCTATAGTGGGGTTGGAAGATTTCCTGTGGTTCTTTTGGCAGTATATTTGGCCCACTATCTTTGACTTCGATGACAATGACACTGCCTTTGGTGCTAGCTGATAATGATATACAGCCGCCATCTGGAGTGAGCTTTATCGCATTGGACAAAAGGTGGAGCAGGACCTGTTCTATTCTTAGGCTGTCAGCGATGACCTCAGGTAAATATGGGGTCACGTCTAAATTAAGAGATTGTTTTCGGCTATTGACCATGGGCTGTATACAGGCAGCTACTTTGTAAACGATGTCACTGATATTAGTCGGCTCCGGCGCTAGATAAAACCTTTCAACCGTTTGCTTTCTTATGGGGTGAGCTGTGTTGCTCATGCAAATAGTCATACCTTTAAGTAGCAATTTTGAGGTTCACTAAATTGCGTACCGTACCTTGGGTGCTCTTCCACACATTATCAGGGCATCTTTTCCTGTGTCAACGCTCCCATCTGATTTTTTGTATTCAATTTTGGCTTGTGGGACTAAATTCTCACCTGGATTCATGACTATTGGTTGGTGCCACGCATGAAGTGGTTTTTGTCTGCTGGGGCAGTTAACATAAAGTTACCGGGGAGGGTATGTGCAGCTGTTAGATGCCCGCTAGTTTTCGGGATATGACTTGCTGCATTTTACCCACAGCTTTTGGCCGTCCGTTATGAACTCTGTGGTCCCGTGGTTTGAAGTCAGGTAGATTTTATTTCCTAGTTGTTTGGTTAACCTGTTCAACACCTCAGCGTGGGGTAAGCCAAATCTGTTTGCGGCCCCGACGGAAATAACTGCTATCTCGGGGTCGACTACAGCCAGAAATCCGGCAGTGGTTGACGTTCGGCTGCCATGGTGCGCAACCTTTAGTACGGTGCTCTTCAAGTTAGCTCGCTGGGCTGTTAAATACCATTCGGCTTCTTGATGAATGTCGGCGGTGAACAAGAAACTTATTTTATTCCAACTCAAACGTAGCACTAGACCATTGTTGTCTATATCATGTGAAGTGTTCTGGAGCAAAGATGAAGGTGGATGGATTATTTCCATCCTTATGCCATTTCCCAGGCTTATCTCCTGTCCAGCGTGAGCTATTTTATGTTCGATTTTTTTGCTTTTAATTAAGGTGCGCCAGTGTTGATAAATGCTTGAAGTGTAGGTTACATCTGGCTCGATAACTTGCGATACTTTATATTTCTGGAGTACTGCTATCAGACCTGTAAGGTGGTCAGCCTGAGGCTGAGTTAGCACGACCAAATCGATATTTCGAACCCAGAAAGGTAGTCTCTCGCCCAGTGCCAGAGATATCGCTTGCGGATCCGGTCCACCATCTATGAGGATATTTTGGCGGCTTGGTGTTTGAATCAGGATGGCGTCACCCTGTCCGACGTCCAGTATATTTACATGTAGTTTATTATCAGGCAAGTTTAGGGTAACTGTCCAGACTAGGGCTGTCACGATAAAAAGAAGCAAGAGAACCCATTTCACAGATAGTCGTTCGGCTTGTTCTGTAGCTTTGCTTGCCGAATGGCTTATTTTAGAGGTTGCTTGTAAAAGAGAATTGGCTAGCTGTTTTCGATATTTGATAGCTGTTGTGGCTAAGGCCAGTAAGACATAATAGAGGAGTATCTGCCAGACATGTATACTACCGAATTGAAGTGATGAAAATGGCAGGGTATCAAAGGCTTGAACTACTAAGATGAAACAGGTGAGGAATAGCCAGGCTACGGAGCCCAGAATGTGTGCTAGTAGCGGTGCAAAAAGGCCAGCAATACCAACTAGTGCTGTGGTGACAATAATTCCAGGCAGGAAGAGTAAAGCCAGTAAAGTAGCTTGGGGACCGACGAAAGAAACAATGCCAAAGTAATAGGCGATGACGGGCCATGTAGCTAAAATGGCAGATAGCGTTATAGCAAAACTGTCGACGATGTTATTGAGGAATGATGCCGCGGTTCTTTCCCCGCTTGAGATAGAAGCTACCCCTTTTCTTCCCCAGGCCTGAAGGTAAGGTGATATGTAGAGGAGTCCTGCCATGGCCAGGAAACTTAATTGGAAGCTGGCATCCCACATGACGTGAGGTTCTATGCCAATCATCAATGCTGCGGCGAAGGCGAGCGCTGTTGATGCGGTGCGTTGTCTGCCAAGGTATTCGGCGAACAGAAACATGCTTCCCATAACTGCACCGCGTACGACAGGCGGACGCATCCCGGTAATCAGAGCGTACAGCCATATGACTAGAAGGGCGAGCCAGATGTATATATAGTAGCGCCTGCCAAATAGCGAGATGCCTAGGCTGAGAAAGATGCCAATGATTATGCTGAGATGAAGTCCAGATATGGCTAACAGATGAGCAGTTCCTGTTCTGGTAAAAGTTTCTTTTAGAGAATACGGTATGTTACCCCTCAAGCCAAGCAAAATCCCCTGGGCTAGGGAGGCTTGTGGCTCGGGAAGCGCAAGAGATAGGCTCTGGGAAAGTTGACTTCGCAGTGTGTGAATCCAGGATAGTGGCTTAAAACCCTTGCCAGTATCGATGATTTCAATTTTTGGGTAATTCATAATGGAATAGATTCCGTGCCGTGCAAGATAGCCTTTATAGTCGAATTCATCGTATTGCGGTGGTGTTTGCAGACCACCGGTCAGTCTCAGTATATCACCGTAGTAATATTCCCTTTCCTTGTATCTTGGCACGCGTATGAGTACCTTTCCTTGTACTTTTTTCCATCCGCCTTCTGTTTGTAGCTCAACGGCGGAAAGTTGGAAGATAGCAGTTGTGTTTCTGAGTTCATGTTCAGTGCATACCATTCCCTTGATTTCAACAATACCCTTGTTGTTATAAAACTGGATATGATGTTCATTGATTACCGGCAAGCTTGTCTGGAAGCGGATGCTGCCGCCAAGCAAAGTTAAGAAGCAAAAGCCGGCTAAAAATAGAAGCCTTGTATGCTGTCTGAAAAAGGGAATGAGACAGAATGGTAGCAGTCCCAAGCAAATGATGCCTGCGGAAAAAGGGATTCTGGATCCCAGGTAGACTCCAGCTACCCAGGCAGCACTGAGGTAAATAAGTGTCACCGGATTCTTAGTCCTCTAAGGTTACTAACTCTTTTATCCTCTCGAGCGTGGAGTGGCCAATGCCTTCTACTTTCAGCAAGTCCTCTATCCGCTTGAATGATCCGTGCCGATTCCGGTAGTTAATAATTGCCTCAGCTCTGTCCTTCCCGATTCCGGGCAAAGCGGCAAGCAGCCAGGTTTCGGCACGGTTTATGTTTATCTTCTGTGGCTGATAACCTTCGCCGGCCTTAGGCACATAAATTTTGATTCGGGTCAGATCGGCCTCGATTGTAACTCCAGCAGCTTGAATGAGGGTCTCCAGGGTGTCACCTTCTCTTAATGGATAGAAGCCAGGGTTGGCTACCGCCCCATCGATGTAAATATCTCCCTTATAATGAAAGGACTCGGCTGGTGATAAAACGATCTCAACGGGCTTGTGGCTCCTTTGTCTGATTGCTAGCATTACACTGCCAGCGACGAGGCTGATAATTAGAAATAAAACGATGAGAAGCCAGTATTTATCCAGACGACTTGACATAATTAGCCCCTTGTCTTTACCTTATTAATTATTATTTAAGTAAAGTGGTAAAATTGTAGCATAGATGGCGGAATTTAAAACGATAACAGTTAACCGCAGGGCTTATCACGACTATTATATTTTGGAAAGCCTGGAAGCTGGCATTGTCCTTACTGGCACTGAGATAAAGTCTATCCGCGCTGGCAGGGTTAGTATTCGTGATGCTTATGCGCGGCCTGAGGGTGGGGAGCTGTGGCTTTATAATTCGCATATTGCTGCCTATCAACCTGGCAGTCGCCATAACCATGAGCCGAACCGACCGCGTAAGCTTTTGTTACACCGTCGTCAGATCGACGAATTAACAGGGATGGTGACACGGAAAGGTTTGACAGTAGTACCTTTGAGGTTGTATATTAAGAGAGGGATTGCTAAGGTGGAGTTAGGGGTGGCTAAGGGCAAGAAGATTTATGATAAGCGTGAGGCACAGGTTCGCCGTGAGGTGGAGAGGGAAATGGGGCGGGTATTGAGAAAGGGCTAGAGTACATTAAAAACTTAGTTTTCTGGGGGCGTGAGGCTTCGACAGTGGAGGGCCTACAGAATAGCAGGTCGAGGTGCCATCCGCCTCGTAAAACAGGTGGCAAAAGACAACTGCCGAAGC
>FMSI01032899.1_pt1 | contig 21916 bp, 16 predicted proteins | sample 1504471 | NCBI WGS metagenome assembly FMSI01 (sample SAMEA4475357, study PRJEB15587) | soil metagenome | biome: Soil; feature: Field | place: India | collected 2015-03-11 | depth 0 m
AAATCGGTTCTTTTGTCAGTTATCAGACGCATGGACACATACCTCTACCCGTCTGGAAGTGCAACTGCCCACCAGTAAATACCTCTTGCAAGCTGTACCAAATCGAAGTTAACGGGCGCGACCGAGACCATCGAGTGGAACAAACTTGCCACGCAAAGCTTTCCTTAGAAATCCGACCTGCCGTTTACGCAGGACCGGAAAAACCGTCACGAAACTTAAACCCAATGCGCAGAGGGAGTGAATAGACAGTACCCCTGCACCGCCAACCGAGGTGAACTTTGCCCACCACGTAAACGTTGACTTATCGAATTGCCTTTATGAAAGCAAAACCAGCAATCGTGTTTCGTGTTTTCTCAGGTCACGATTTGGTTTATGGGTTTGACTGCAGTGTTGTGTGCCGCAGCTGGTTTGATGTTATCGGGTCAAGCAATTGCACGAGGCGCACATTGATCTGAAAAGGGCCAAATGCAGCGGTGTATTTCGGGCTGCCATTCAACTGCCTTGAATTCGAGAACTCGGTGGCTGGCACGGAATTTGTTTTAAGCCACAAGGTCCTGAACTGGCGCGATGCTGACTTCGGTTGGGCCAACGGCGCGCCTTAGTATGACGACTGGTCTGTGGCGCAACCAGGCTGTATTGACGGCAACGCACAACGAGATTTACTCGCACACCACCAATCACGCAGCCTGAACTATTATTATTTCATGCCAAGCAGGATCATGCCCATCCACCTGAACCCAGACGATAACAACGGGTCAGCGAATATCCTGATGGACAGCGTGACCGTGGCTCAACTTGACATTTGGACGCTCACTTGCTGCCAGACCGTCTTGATTTTATCGGCACAGGCCAGAGCGACACCACCCACACTATAACCGTCAATGACCTGGGCGCGGGCGTGTGTGGCACGGACGTGCACACCATGGGCACAGCGGTCATCGCCGAAAGCGACCTCAAGTGGAATCAACCGCCGTTGCCCGCCTTCTCCGAAAATTTTTCTACGGCTGGAATCAACGGTCAATGAAGGAGCATCCTCCAATCGCGGCCAACGATTTGGTCTGCATGAAAACATGCGTCTTGTATCAAGTACACTTTGAAGTCCTGTGTTCCTGTACAGCTTTTCGCTCCAATTTTGCCTCAACCCAAAGCCGCAGAAGACTCCGGCATTCTAAAACACTCGTTTGTAGGATAGCTTTCCAACACGGCTGCGCTGTCGAGTCGCCGTGGCCGACACCACGCAAATCACAAAAAGGCGCTGGTCCCGGACAGCCTTCGAATCAAACTGGAGTGCGCATACAAATGCAAGCTGTTGGAATAACGATTTCCGCATCGCCAGTTCGCAGCCCGTGCGGAACGGGCCCCACTAGAGCAGCCTGCGGAAGGACTTGCCATCCATTTGAAACACACAGGCAAGTAAGTCGTTCGTGTTCGCCAAGGCTTCATTGATTGCGTCATGAACCCGAGTCCGTGTATGAATAAGCCGAGCACGTAATACATTATCGTAAAAGCCCCGTTCAAAAAGCAGAACCATCTAAAACATCCGTGTTTGTAAACGTGTTCGCGCTCTAAAATGGTTTTCTCAACGGCCTCCTTTATGGGGCGAAATGTAGCCTAACACTCAGTCCGTACCGGTTTGTGGCGCGGTTTTTCAACTGTGCGGCCAAGGCGCAGACCTCCGCGTAGGGTTTTTTTAGTCTCGAACGTGGTCCAACCCCAACACAAACGTCGGTGCCACATGGCAGACACAGCAGTACAGTTGGAACTGCACGCAATCCCGCAACTCACCTTAAGGTTTAGGATCGTGAAGCCGATTGCTTTGGGTGAACTTGAAACGTGTACGACATCAGGGTCACAAGCTGACTGGTATGGCATTGCTGCGCAGGTATTCTTTTACCTGTCGAATGCTGAAAATTCGGAAGTGAAACACCGATGCAGCAAGCAGGACAGCTGCGCCACCCTTGATGACCGCATCGAGGAAATGCTCGAGTTTACCCGCCCCACCAGATGCAATTACGGGTAGTGTAACCGCACCTGTGATGGCACGCAGCAATCCGATGTCGTAGCCGGCTTGGGTACCGTCACCGTCAATACTGGTTGGTAAAAGCGTGCCTGCACCAAGCTGTTCACATTGCTTTGCCCAAGCGACGGCATCCAACCCAACAGGTTTTGTGCCTCCGGAAACCACAACTTCAAATCCGGATGGCATTGCGTTGTTACGGCGCACGTCAATTGCAATCACAATTCGGTCTGAACCGAACCTATTGGCCGCCTGCTCGACAAGGCCGGGATTTTTAACGGCTGCAGTGTTGATTGAGACCTTGCTTGCGCCTGCGCCAAGGACAGAATCAACATCCTCCAGCGAGCCGATCCCACCACCCACCGTTAGTGGGATGCGGATCGCTGCTGAGACATTTCTCACCCATTGTAGGCGCGTCTTGCGGTTCTCGACCGTGGCCGCAATATCGAGCATTGCAAGTTCGTCTGCGCCTTCGCGTTCGTAAAATGTGGCGTGCTCGACTGGGTCACCCGCGTCACGCAAATCAACAAAATGCACCCCTTTGACAACGCGGCCCGACTTCATATCCAGGCATGGCATTATTTTGATCGTGCTCATTGCAAACTATAACTTGGGCGGCTGTAGTATTAAGCCGCACAGAAGCGTATTAACTTTTGGCCTGGCAACAAGCGCAAACACCGCCATTGCCGCGCTAAAGTCTGCACGCAATAGCGGGTCGCTGAAGCGCCTCGAGTATTGAATTTACCAGTTGGGCGCGAGTCTTTAGGATTTGCGCACAACACAAACCTGTTGTGTGGATGATGAACAGCGTGACTGTAAACCAGCCTAGTGCGCCCGGGCCGACGCAAACAAACGCAGGACCGGGCTCACGCGCAGCAGCTTTTTACCGTCGGTTGGGGAGTTTCGTGGTGCTATGGACGGTTGTGCTCGGTGCGGTTTTTTCCAGTAACCAGATCGTCTCGAACTACCTTTTTCTTCTCATCATTACGCTGCTTGGCATGTTTGGGCTGCTTGAGTTTTACGGGCTTGTCGAGCGGCGTGGGCTTGCTTGCTTTAAATGTGTAGGTGTGGCTGGTGGGATAGTGTTAATGTTGGGCACGTTTTTACATTGCACAGGCAAACTCGGCATACACGACTCGCCTTCGCGCGTAAACGATTTCCAAGCCGCATTGCTGGTGTGCGTCCTGCTCGGGTTGTGCATCCGGCAGCTTGCCACAGGGCCGAGTCAGACCGGGCTCACTGCGATTTCGACAACGTTACTGGGCTTGATGTACGTGCCGTGGCTGCTAAATTTCGTCCAGGCAATCAATTACTTCCCAACAATCGAGGGCAAGGGCAGGTTTTATTTGCTGTATTTTATTGTGGTCACCAAGCTCAGCGATACGGGCGCATACGTAGTCGGTTCATTGATCGGGCGCCACAAGTTATCTCCGCGCATCAGCCCGGCTAAAACATGGGAAGGCTTTATTGGCGCCGTTATTGTAGCGGCACTAGCGAGCGTTCTTTTTACACAGGTTGCAGGCGATCATTTACCTGGTATGACTACATTGCACGCGCTTGTTTTAGGGGTGTTACTTGGCGCAGCGGCTGAGATTGGGGATCTTGTCGAGTCGTTGTTCAAGCGCGAGGCCGGCGTGAAAGACTCAGGCAATTTGCTGCCGGGCATAGGCGGTGTGCTTGATCTGTTGGACAGTCTATTGTTCAACGCGCCGATCATGTATTTATATCTGCGGCACGTGCTAACCCATCCATGATGAATTTCCGATTTGCGAATTTGAATTAGCATGGTTCAACTTACCAAGAGCAGAAGGCGATTGTGGAGACGCGTGTGACACCAGAACAGACAAAGGCCAGGACGATAGCGCACGCAAACCGGATAGTAAGGTTGCGTGTCGTTTTGCTGAACAATTGGGGTGTAGTGGCACTTGCCGGTCAACTCTTGCCCAGTGGCGCGTCAGTTGGGGCGACCAGCCGCGCGCTGTGCCCTGCAAAGACAAGAGCCGATTTTGTAAACAAACTGCGAACTGCAGAAGAAGATTCGGCGAGTCGCTTTTCTGTAAGACGTTGTGTGTAGGAACTGGGTTTCTGAATGAGTCGTAGGTGCACGATCTGGTGGACGAAGCCGATGCGATCTTGCGGGCCGTTGTCTTGGCGGCCAAAACCGCTGAGGAAACTGGAGATCTGTAAATTGTCAATCGCAAATGAGAAATGTAGTTTTACTAGGGAGCACAGGCTCGATCGGCACCAGCACAATTAAGGTTGCCGAGGATTTGCCGGATCGGATTCGGCTGGTTGGGCTTGCAGCAGGTAATAACGCCGAGCTGTTGCTTGAACAGACGCGCAGGCATCGGCCCGCCGCAATTTCAATCAACGACCCGGCCAAAGCACGCGAGCTGCAGGATGCACTGGGCACAGCTTGCGAAGTGTTCTCCGGTCCAGAAGGACTCGTCCGGCTCGCTACAATGGAGGGTGCGGACATTGTGCTGATTGCAATTGTTGGGACAGCGGGACTTAAGCCTGCACTGGCAGCTATCCGCGCCGGCAAAGATATTGCAATTGCATCCAAGGAGATTCTGGTAATGGCAGGCGAAATTGTTATGGCTGAGGCGCGCAAATACGGCGTGCGCGTATTGGCTGTTGACAGCGAACACTCTGCAATCTTCCAGTGTCTCGAAGGTAGACCGATCAGCTCGGTCAGAAAATTGTGGCTAACGGCCTCGGGTGGTCCGTTCCGCACCACTCCAAAGGAAGAATTCGCAAACATCACCCTCGAGCGTGCGCTGCAACATCCATGCTGGGCCATGGGCCGCAAGATCACAATTGACTCGGCTACGCTGTTTAACAAGGGCCTCGAGATGATTGAGGCACGGTGGTTGTTCGATATTGGAATTGAGCATGTGGACGTGCTTGTGCATCCGCAAAGTGTGGTGCATTCACTTGTTGAATTTGTTGACGGCTCGATTCTTGCCCAGCTTTCGACGCCCGACATGTGTCTGCCGATTCAGTTTGCGTTGACATATCCCGAGCGCGCACCAAGCACACGTGTGCAAACCAACCTTACAAAGCTTGGGGGCCTAACTTTCGAAGAACCCGACCTGGACCGGTTTCCTTCGCTTCTTTTGGCCCGGCACGCAGGCCAGGTCGGTAAGACACTACCAGCCGTGCTCAACGCAGCAAATGAAGTCGCTGTCGAAGCGTTCATTGAAGGCCGGATTAATTTTGTTCAGATAACAGAAATCGTCCGCCAAACAATGGCGCGGCACGAGCCCGTTGCAAATCCTACATTGGAGCACATTATGCATGCTGATGTATGGGCGCGGGCTGAGGCAATGCGACTTATCGGCAGATGAGCAAAACGGCTGACGGCAGCCTACCCATTTGAACCATACCGCTATTGAAGAATTAAAACCGTAGGACAGTAAAATTGCCAAATGCAGCACCAGTTCAGGTGCAAATACTCACCAATGCTCACCAACATTTCCAATTCAACGTTTGTTAGGGACCGCTAATTCAGCCGTGGTGTTTATTTGCGCTTACGACGCGCGCCTGTATATTGATTGCGCCTCAGCATGCTGGGGCATGAAAACATGACGGTACTAAACGGCATTTACATTGCCGCCGCTGTGATTTTGTTGTTTGGAGCGGCGATTTTCGTACATGAATTCGGCCATTTCATCGCTGCGCGGTGGCGCGGTATGAAGGTTGAGGCGTTTGCGCTCGGGTTCGGCCCAAAACTGTTCAAATGGACGCGCAAAGGTGTCGAATACTCGATCAGGTTGATCCCGGCGGGTGGATTTGTTCGGCTGCCGCAGATGGGCCCAATTGCGCCGCTTGAAGGCTCGAGTGATTCGGAAGAAAAACTTACCCCTGCATCACCACTGTCGAAGGTTATAGTTTCATTTGCCGGACCTGCAATGAACGTCGTTTTCGCTTTTTTGGTCGGCACAGTTGTGTGGCTTACCGGTCTGCCTGAGGCGGTGAACCCACCGATAATAGGTTACGTCGAGCCAGACAGCGAAGAAGCTCAACTCGGTATCATGCCGGGCGATAGAATAGTCATGGTTGACGGCCGAAAAATCCAGTCCTGGGAGCATGTGCTCCAAGCGACCGCGTTTGCCCGCACAAATGTTGTGCCGGTTGTTATTGAGCGGGACGGCGTGCACAAGACATACCATCTTAAAGCGGTTCATAATGAAGTTTTCGGTGTGAAATTGCTTCGGCTTGAACCGCGTGATCACCCTGAAATTACCGAAGTCTCTTCCGGGTCAGCCGCCCAGGCTGCAGGGTTGAAACCCGGCGACAGGATCATCGAGTTCGCGGGCGTGCCGATTGTAGGTCGCGAACAATTGATAAAACTCATCGAGCAACGACCGGAACAGCCAACCGAGATCGTGATCGAACGCGATAAGCAAAAGCTTACACTTGTGGTTACCCCCACAAGATTACCGAGGACAGGCAAAGGCAGACTCGGTGTTGCGTTGAGCACAAGCAGCACGCAAGTGTATGTGCTCAAAAGGCCCGGGCCAACGCCTTGGGCGCAGGTGCGCGAGTCACTCGAGATGACGTTTAGAGTGCTCGATGCGCTGGTCCACTCAAAGCGTACGGGTGTTGGGGCAGGCGACCTGAGCGGCCCGGTCGGCATATTTGCAATGCTTGCTGCATGGGTAAACACAGATTTCCGGCTTGCGTTGCGCTTTCTTGTGACGCTGAACGCGTGTCTTGCAGTGCTAAATTTGCTCCCTATACCTGTGCTTGATGGTGGGCACATTGTATTTGCGCTGGTTGAGAAGATCAGAGGCAAACCACTAAGCGCCAAGCTCGTTGAATACACCACAACTGCATTTGCGGCGTTGTTAATCGGGTTCATCCTTTACGTAACGGTTTTCGATATTAAACGGTTGCCGTTGTTCAGTTCTTGGCTCAAGACAAAGGCAAGGATCGAACAGGTTGAACCTGCTCCGCCATAATAAATGCAGATGCGGTACTGCGACTCGCTTTACTTTTACCAACGCCGGCACACACGCGAAGTTGTTGCGGGTGATCCGTGCCGAGGAGGTGTCATAATCGGTGGGAACAACCCGATTGTTGTTCAGTCAATGCTAACCTGTGACACGCTTGACACAGCCGCGTGTGTCCAGCAAACGCTTGAGCTAGTTGCAGCCGGTTGCCAAATGGTACGACTCACCGTGCAAACGGTCCGGCATGCAGCGAATCTTGCAAATATAGCCGCCGAGCTGCGCAAACGCGGCTGCACCGTGCCGCTTGTTGCTGATGTACATTTCAAACCTGAAATTGCGCTTGAGGCCGTCAAATGGGTTGAGGCGGTGCGGATTAACCCTGGCAATTATGCTGACCGAAAAAAGTTCGTTATCAAAGAATACTCGGACGCTGACTACGCAGCTGAGCTGGTGCGTGTCGAGCAAGCCTTTGAACCGCTTGTGCTCCAATGCAAACGGCTCGGACGCGCACTACGGATCGGCGTAAACCACGGGTCGCTTTCAGACCGGATCATGAACAGGTACGGCGACACGCCGGTTGGCATGGTCGAAAGCGCCCTGGAGTTCGCGCGCATCTGCCGCAAATACGATTTTCACAATTTCAAGTTTTCGCTCAAGGCATCAAACCCCAAGGTCATGATCCAGAGCTATCGCATGCTGGTCGCACGGTTGACCGAGCTCGGACCGGACTGGAATTACCCCTTGCACCTCGGTGTCACGGAAGCCGGCGAGGGCGAAGACGCACGAATCAAAAGTGCAATTGGCATCGGTTCGTTGCTCTGCGACGGGCTCGGCGACACAATCCGCGTCTCATTAGCGGAGCCGTCGGTAAATGAAATTGAGGTTTGCCGCGATTTGCTTGCCCAGATTCCGCTTCTCACCGCCAATTCCCAGACCAGTACCTCAACAATCCAACGTTTCAACAACTTACCGCCGGCATTCAACCCTTTTAGCTACCAGCGCCGTCCGACAACTGAACTTGAGCTTTCCCCGGGCATCAGTTGTGGTGGGCATCAGCCTGTGCGTGTTGTTGTTCAACGAACAGCCTATAACACGTTGACGGGCACAGCCGGCCCGGATGACGAGATTAAGCCGGAAGCAGTGTACGAAAACCTGCCAGTTGCCGAGGTTAACCCAGCCGATGAGTTCGCGCTGCCGATGCCGAACCAACTTGTGACCGTCAAGGACGGCGTTGACCTGCCTCCAATTGCAGCGTTTCGGCTATTGTCAGCTCGGCTTGCCCAACATGGCTTGTCTAATCCAATTCTGCTAAAAGACTGCCTTGCGGTACCGCGTGAACCGATTGCATCAAAGATCGCGCTGTTACAAGCCGCAACAGTTCTTGGCTCTCTGCTTGTGGATGGCATCGGAGACGCAGTCATGGTCAGAACCGAGCATGACCCCCAGCGCGCACTTAAGCTTGCCTATGACATTTTGCAGGCTGCAGGATGCAGAACGTTCAAGGCCGAGTTTATCGCGTGCCCGTCGTGCGGCCGGACACTGTTCGACCTACAAACTGTCACAGCCAAGATCAAGGCGCGTACACAACACCTCAAAGGCGTCAAAATTGCAATCATGGGCTGTGTGGTAAATGGCCCGGGCGAAATGGCAGATGCAGATTTCGGTTATGTGGGTGGTGCACCTGGCAAGGTAAACCTTTACGTCGGCAAGACACCTGTCCGGTTTAACGTAACCGAAACTGAAGCCGTTGAAGCTCTGGTCGAGTTGATCCGGCAGCACGGCAAATGGACCGAGCCAAAAACGCTTCGGGGTGTTTAGTAATTTTGCGCCGCGACTGCTGCCGTATAAGTGCAAGCAGTTTGCAAAGCCAAGTTTTGCGCGTACGTATTTATGCTAGTGGCAGCATGGTTCACGATTTGTCGGGGTAGTCGCCGTATTGACACCAAAAACAGATTTTGGGTAACCTACGGATGTTAAATCTGCCAAACCAAATAACATGAAACTCAGACTCAGCCTGGCAATCGTCTGGATTGTGGCAGCACATGTTGGCACAACCGCACCATTCACACCGGGTAACCTCGTTGTTTACCGCGTCGGCGACGGCTCAATAGGGTTGACGAACAGAGGCAACCCTGTCTTTCTCGACGAGTACACCACAAACGGCGTGCTTGTGCAGTCCATAATGTTGCCAACCAATGCAGTTAACGGAGCATATCCACTGATTGCAAGTGGTACGGCAACGTCGGAAGGTCTGCTCACATGCTCGACCGATGGCCGATACCTGGTTTTCGCGGGTTACGGAACAACCTTGGGCGGCGCGGCAGTACTTGCTGACAGCGCTTCAACAAACATTCCGCGTGTGGTCGGGCGAGTTGATTGGCTCGGGAATATTAACACTACGACTGCACTGACAAATTTTGCATCTAGCAACAACCCGCGCAGCGCAGCAAGTGACAACGGCACGAACCTTTGGGTTGGCGGCGCCGGAACCGTTGCAGCAGCGCCTGGCGGCGTCGCTTTCGCTACGTTGGGCACAAACAAGGCAACGGTTGTCAGCACAAACCCGGTTAACAACATCCGACAGGTGGCAATCTTTGGCGGCCAACTCTACGCCAGCACAGCATCGGGGACCACATTCCGCATCGGTAAGGTCGGCACCGGTTTGCCAACCGGTGATTCAGTTGTGATTACCGCATTGCCTGGTGTGCCGACTAATGCAGGCAGTCCGTATGCGTTTGTCATGCTGAGCCTTACAGGTGGGGCTGGACCCGATACACTATACGTCGCTGATGACAGCTTTCATGGGATAATCAAGTATTCGCTTGTAGGCGACAGTTGGGTCTCAAACGGGATAATTGCCGCAAGCGCCGTCCGCGGACTGACAGTTGCGGTTTCCGTTTCAGAGAGGGCGACTAACGTGTATCTGTACGCAACCACAGGCGCGGGAACCGCCGCTGGAGGCGGGTCGCTCTTCGCGGCGACTGACACAGCCGGATACAACACACCGCCGAGTGTTACCAACGCAACTGTGATCGCCACTGCAGCTGCAAGGACTGCGTTTCGCGGAGTCGCGTTTGCGCCGGTTGCGCCGCCGGCTCAACCACAAGTTGAACCACCCCAAATCCTTAAGCTCGAGATCACAAACAGCAACGTCACATTGACATGGTCAGCACAGGCCGGCGTAACAAACTATGTACAAGCCGCAACAACGCCTCAGGGCGGTATAGTCCCCGGTACGTTCGCGGACATAAGCGAGGCAATTGAAATTTTGGGCAGCGGCACGGTCATTACAAACTGGACCGAGCCAGACGGCGCAACTAACTTGCCAGCACGGTATTACCGGATTCGCGCCGTTAGGTAATTCAACGTTTGCCCGGCACCCGGGTTCCGTCAAGCTCGCAGTCTGCACCTACCAAAAGTGCAACCTAAAGCATTTCCGCCTTGAACGGCACCATTTAGCCCGAATTACTTGGTTGACTGTGGAACGCGTGCGGTTTTTTGGTTGCGCGCGCGCAAAACATATTCAAAAACAAACTTGTTCCTGAACCGACCCGCATGCCGTGCGCAAATGTGCTGGACCCAAGGCCTGACTGCATGCGGGCAGCGACAGGCAAGCGCGTCCAACGACACACAAAGACAGTTATGCCGCCCAATCCAGTTTTCGGGTTTCAGTGGGCTAGGCAGTTGCGCTGCCCACAGTATATGGGCAAGTACGCATGGAGCCCGCGCCTCTCGCATTTTGGTAAAGATGCAATCCCAAACTGTAACCGGCTCTAGTTTCTCTCTGATCAAAACTGGCAGCTTATGACTTTACCCATCGGGCGTGTTCTGTTCCGGCCGCAACGGGCCATGCAGTCCTATAATAACAATAGGTCGGGTCGGCTCGCCCAGCCGATCGCAACTTTAAAGGTGCTGCATCGTTGATGCGACCGCCTGAGCAAGGTCAGCAGAAAGCAGTGTTTGAAAGCTGTATGCGCAAGGCACAATACAGCCGTTCATTCCTTGGAGAACCACAGCAACCTAAACCCGGCAAAAAAAATTTATGCCCCGCCACTCGATAGACGGGACCGGCCATCATGGCCATTGCCAGTTCCAAGCCAAACCTCCAAAGGTAAACAAGATAGCTTAGTCGAACCCGAACTCTTTGAGGAATTCGGCTGTTGGCGCCGTAATTTGGACCGGCCGTTTCGTAAATGGATCAATGTAAACCAGCTCGATTGCGCGCAGACCAATCGAAAACGTTCGTGGCCGTTTTTCTGACTCGAACAGTTGACGGGTTCGTCCATACACGATATCGCCCACAACCGGATGCTGTGCTGCAGCTAAGTGCACACGAATCTGATGCGTGCGGCCTGTGATAGGCTCGGCTTCCAACAAAGAAATCTCGCCAAGCGCAGGATCAACGCGCGTCTTGAGCAGACGAAATCTTGTTTCTGCTTCTTCGCCGACGCGTGAATCGACTTTGACCCTACCTGTTGTCGCTACCTCATCACGCAGTTTAAGCGAACAAACCCAAGCCGATTCTCTTGGGATGCCATGAACAATTGCAAGGTAAAGCTTCCTGACCTTGCGCGTTTCGAACAACCGCGTGAACGGCTCAATTGCACCCCGGCTTTTGACACATAAGAGCACGCCGCTTGTGTCGGCATCGAGTCTGTGCACGTACCTCAAAAATTTTAGATTTCTGCACTTGGCCCAAAACTCGCCCGCCGCAATTGCAGCCTCGATCTCCGCCTGAAGATTGCGCGCAGTATGCCCCCAATGCGCCGGCACAACAAGCCAGCCAACAGGTTTGTCTATGGCAATAACGGACCTGTCCTCGTACAAGATCGGTATGCGTACGTGTCTGCCAACCCGCCCCAGCTCGATGTAATTTGTCTTCGCCACTGGCTCAGTTAGCAGCTAGCGCACCTGCCAGAAATTCAGCCATGTGCAACGGCTGCGCGTTCGTGAGGTGAGTTACCTGTTGCCTGCAGCTTGTACCGGAAACAATCAGCATGGCGTCTTTGGGCAATTGATTAATTTGTGTTACCAACGGTTCAGCAACCTTGACCGAAAGCGCATATTTTGACTCCAACATCCCGAATGCACCTGCCATACCGCAACAGCCGGTGTCGAACAGCCGGCCTTCACGCCCCGGTACACACCGTACAAGCTCAACTGCAACCGAAGGATTCGAGAGTGCTTTTGTATGGCAATGCGCGTGAATCGCGACTAACTCGTGCTTATATGCAAACTGCAATACATTAGGCGCGCGCCGCAGCAACTCCGCCATGAACTGCTCGAACAAGACACATCGCGCGCCTACCTCATCGGCTCCCGCCAACCCAAGCTCGGCGTAGTCCTGCACAAACATCGCCCAGCAGGACGGCTCCAGGAATATCACGGGTGTGTCAGGGGGCAATGCACCTTTCCTTTTTCTGGCACCGGTTGTTGTCAGCCCGAGCATTTCGCTCAGCAGTGCAATGTTATGTTCGCCCAACAGTCTCGCCTTGGCGAGATTACCCTGGCTAAATGCAGGCCGCCCGCAACATTTGCGGCCTAGCGGCAGAACAACTTCGAACCCGGCAGCTTCGAGCACTTTGACCGCTGCGATCCCGATGCGTGGCTCGTGGTATCGCACAAAGGTGTCATCCCAAAGAATCACTTTGCCACGCCGTGCATTTGCGGGTCTGGCGCGCTTTGCGAACCACCGGTCAAATCGCTCAGACGCAAACTTTGGCAAGGACCGTTGTGGCGCAAGGCCAAGCAGCGTGCCCAGCAACCGCCGCGCCCAACGCCACTCGAGCAAAGCGTTTGCAACCGACGGAACAACACAGCCAACCCGACCGACCAAATCAACCTCACTAAACAACCATTCGCGCAGACCAAGCCCATAATGCACATGCTGCGCATTCAGCAGCTCGGCCTTTAGCAAAGCCATGTTCACGTTGGACGGGCATTCGATGAGACATGCTTTACAGGCCAGACAGGAGCTGAGAACCGTTTCAAGCTCGGTCGCGCGCAATGGCTCGGTATGCTCGATGCCGCGTAATTCGAGCACTGCGCGAATCGCGTTGGCGCGGCCGCGTGTTGACATCGCCTCCTCATGTGTTGCGATGTACGTCGGGCACATAGTAGGTGTATCCTTCAGACACGCGCCGCATCCGTTGCATTGATCTAGATTTTCGCTGAACGAACCGTCACGCCCGGTAAACCTAAGGACAGGCTCAAATGGCAACCGTAGCTCACGAACCAGATGCGTGCGTAGGTCGCGGTCAATTCGGTATTGCCCATCCCAAAGCACCTTACCTGGATTGAGCACATTGCCGGGGTCAAACGTGCGTTTGATCTGGCGCATGACAGCCAAGAGGTCTGGCCCAATGTGTTCTTCGAGAAATTCTGCCCGCGATAAGCCGAGCCCGTGCTCGCCTGCCAACGACCCCTTAAACTGGCGCAGTAACGCAGACGCTTCAGCAACCACACGCCGATACAGTTGCGGCCCGTCCGGCTCGTGCAACCCTATCACTGGTCGGACATGCAATAGACCACCGCCAACGTGACCGTAAAACGACGCGCGTAATCCGTGGGTCGCGAGTATTTTCTGTAGGCTGGCGATGTAATCGCACAGTTGGCTCGGCCGCACGGCCAGGTCCGCTATACCCTCCAGTGGCTTTGCCTTGCCACGGCAACTGGTCAGCAGCGATAAACCGTATTTCCGCAGCGCCCACACCATCTCTTGCTGCGCCGGCTCAGACACAAGTTTTGTGCGCAACCCGAGTCGTTTCGCCGCAAGCGCGCTGAGCTTATCCAGCACTTCGCTGCGCTCGCCCAAAAACTCGACCACAAGCACAGACTCGGCAGGCTTGGTATCCAGTTCGAGTAATTCACGCGCAGCCTTAAATTGCGGCGAGCCAATCGCTTGTTCGAGCAGCATACCGTCAATGTGCTCGATTGCCGCAGCCTCCAAATCAAGCAGTTCACCTGCAGCCTGCATTGCCTCATGCACAGATGCGAAAAACACCATGCCTAGCGCTTTTGCGCGTGGCAATGGCACAAGGTTAATTTCTGCCGATACAACCGCAGCAAGCGTGCCTTCGCTACCGCAGATCAACTCCACTAAATTGCCCGGGTTATCCAAAAACCGGCTCAGGGCATAGCCATGCCAACGTTTTGCCAGGCCGGGCGGCATACGCTCGCGAATCTGCTGTGCATGCGCTTGAACTAGCCGTGCCAGGCGCTCTCGCTCAACCCGCGCATCGCTACTGTGTGAGCTAAGTGTGACCACACGCCCATCAGCCAGTACAGCCTCCACAGAGACCACATGGTCTGAAGTTAGCCCGTAAACCTGCACGCGTGCACCGGAAGAGTTGTTTGCGATCATCCCCCCGAACGTTGCACGTGAGCTTGTAGCTACATCTGGGCCGAACATAAGCCGGTGCGGCCCAACAAACCGATTCAGCGTGTCAAGCACAACCCCTGCACCGACACGCACGGTGCGCCTCTCAAGATCAAGGCCGGTTATCTGCCGATTGTACCGTGAGAAATCAATTACCACACCGCTCCCAACGGCGCCCCCCGCTAAGCCTGTGCCTGCCCCGCGAGGAATTACCACCAGCCCAGCCTCGGCAGCCGCGCGAATGATCGCCGCTGCCTGTATCGCGCCACGCGGGAACGCCACTGCAACAGGCTCGATTTGGTAAATCGAGGCATCTGTCGCGTACAACTGGCGCGTCAGATTGTCAAACGCAACTTCGCATCCTGTCGTCTCGAGCGCACGTCTTTGTCTGCTGGACAACATAACCGCCTACAAACCTGCGCAAACTAATGCCACGTGGCCGCGTTTACAATATCGAATCGAACTGAGTGCGAACTATGGACCGGTGCGAATCCCGAGGATGCATCATTGACGGTATCGAACGCTGGAACGCAAATCCTATTCAAACAAAGACCACAGAATGGTATCTAACATGGGATGGCGTGCGCCGCGAAGAACCAACAGTTGTAGCGACTTTGTATGGTTATTACTGCCAACGTGATCTTTCTCAGCGCCCACCCGACACTTTATAGGTGCTGTGACTTCGGCATCGGTTGATGTGTTTAGGTTTGGGACGATGCCGGCGCATCATTTCGATTGAATTTGGAGAGGATTCCAGCTTCAGGGTGTGTCTGCGTTGCAGGTTTAGTGTTTATTTGATGCCTGCCAAGCGTTCTTTCCAGATGCGGTACAACTCAACAGTTGCGCGCACGTCGCGCAGGCAATACTCGGCAATCTGGCGGTACTTACCCTGCTCGAGCAATTGGTTTATGTCGAGGCCCGTAACACCGTGACTTTTTGGCGAGTCAATCCCAAAAGCTTTGCAGTAAAAATCCAAGTTAAACCGCCGCGCTGCGCCGTCGCGCCCGCTGACACCGTAAAAGGTTAATTGCTCTGCTAAGTCACAATGCGGCTCGGTTTGGAACCTGTAGCCGAGCCAGTCTTTGCGGCTAATTGGAACGTTAAGAATGGCCGAGCGCAGATACAAAAACGGCACGTCGAACGTGCGCCCGTTAAAAGTAACAATCTCATCGTAGTGCTTGGCTACATCCCAAAATGCAGTAAGTAGCTCCACCTCATCCATGCACGGAACAAACTCGACTGGGCCGGCCTCACCTTCATCAGGCTCATAATCTTCGGCCACAAACAACACCTGCCCGCGGCCGGTATCTGCGTTGAGCATTGCGATGCATACAACGTGCGCAGTGAACGGCCAAAGGTTTAGTTGCCGTTCAATTTCTGCGCGACGCGTGAGGCGAGTAGGTTCATCCGTCGCTTTTTCAGCTTCGCGGAACAGGTACTCAAGCTGAGCCTCATCGAAATGGTCCAGTGGCAGTGCCGCAGTTTCAATGTCAAAGACAAGTTTTGCCATCGTCAGGTTTGGTAGAGTGAATCTGTCTGTTTACCGGGATGGATTGCACCCGGCATGATCACACCCTCCCGAGTGCTATCCATCCCAGTGATTAGTTGTTACTGGCACTGCCCGGCAGGTTTTCCAGCACAGGCTGCCGTTGTTTTCTTTTTGGCAGTGGCCTTTTTCTTGGCTTTATCTTTCTTCTTTGTTGCCATACCAATCACCTCCGGTTTATGCCTTCGTCACGTTGGTGTCCAGTATGGACACAAATCTGCTTTGGCCATTGCCCGTGGTTGAACCTGAGCTGCCGGTTTTTAGCGCTAATCCATGGAAAATTTGCCTGCACCAAGTTGCATGGTCAAGAAAGCCTCATGCGCCGAACTTGTCTAGCATGCGCGCATTTGCCTGCATAAATCGCAGCAGGTACTTGGCCTCGAACATACCGAGTGAACCCACCCGCGCATTGCGCTCGGTGAATTTATCGAGACCGTCTGCACCGCTGTACGCCGAGGACAGTAAGACCGGCACAGAATGCCAAGAATGGCCTTTGACCGCACACGGGGTCGAATGATCGCCTGTGACAGCAAGCACGTCGGGTCTCTTGCGCAATAGCACCGGCAACGCAGCGTCGAATTCCTCGATTGCCCTGACTTTCGACTCGAAATTACCGTCTTCGCCGAACTTGTCCGTGTACTTGTAATGAATGAAAAAGAAGTCGTAGTTGCCGTGCTCAGCCAGGTAACGCTCAAACTGCTGAGCAATTGTCTGCGGCCCTTCGATCTTCGTCATGCCAACTAGTTGTGCCAAGCCTTTGTACATCGGGTAGGTAGCAAGCGCAGCGGCGCGTAGTTTGTACCGCTGCTCAAATTGCGGTATGTGCGGCTGATGCGCTATGCCACGCATGAGAAATCCGTTCGCAGGCTTTTCCTTGGCGATGATCGGCAGCGCCAGCTTGTAAAACTCGGCAACAAGCCGTGCCATTTTTTTCTGCTTTGCATTTTTCGGTTCACGCGGTTTGACAGTCGGAATTGGGAACCCCTCGCGGTTTGGGTCAGCGTCGGTTAGAGGGCCTTCGATTCCTTTACCCCGGAACACAACCACGAACCTATGTTCCTTGCCAGCTTTGATGATGACCTGCGTGTCACCGATCTTTTTGATCTTTGCCGAGAGCATGTCGCAAAGTTTCTGGCACGTCTCGGTGGGGATTCGACCTGCCCGGCGGTCAGTTACAATTCCGTTGGTGTCCAACGTGCAAAAATTCGCCCGAGCAGCTACATCACCCGGTTTTAGCTCAAGCCCAAGTCCAAGTGCCTCGATCACACCGCGCCCGACCTGGTACTGCAACGGGTCATACCCGAAGAGCGCCAGGTGCCCCGGACCGCTGCCAGGCGTGATACCGTGCGCAACTGGTATCATCAACCCCTGCGCCGACTCTTTCGCTAGTGCATCGAGGTTGGGCGTCCTGGCTGCCTCCAGCGGTGTACGGTTGCCGTGCGCAGGCACGGCAATGTCACCTACACCGTCCAAAACAACTAATACAAGTTTCGCCCCCGTACTTAGTGTCAGCTCCGAATAAACTGTGTCCAGATCCATTGTTTGGCTTTGTGTTTATTGCTTTTCGCATTTGTCTGCGGCCAGGCTAACCAATCGTGCTACGGCCGTCCAACGGCTGGATTTTGCGTATGCCAACGTTACTCCGTCAAATGCATTTGTCAGTCTTTAGCCTCGTCCGATTTCCAATCGTCCCCGGGCTCAGTCGGTGGCCGCGGTGGCATGTACCGAACGAATAGCGGTATGCTTGCGACCTGCTCGTCGTCCACAAACACATCAACCGAGTAAAGCCCAGGCTGATCAAACTTGATGTGTTGCATGTTGACTATGAAATTGCGCGTAACAAAGTGGGTTTCTTCAGGCAACACAACCTGCAACGGCAAGGGCGGAAAATTAGGCATGATCGAACGCCCGTCTGCATCAACGAAATTAACCCTGAGTTTATGCTGGCCTTCGTCCTCCTGATAAAACGTAATGCGCAGCGCAATTGAGCATTGCGGATGCACAGCCGGTAATTGCGGTGTCAGTATCGTGTCAAATGCACCCAGCAAATTGAGCTTGCCATTGTCGTCTGTCGCCGCGTCACACAAAACTGCCACTTGCACATTCATAACGGCACAATTATGCAAAATCGCACCTAACTGGCACGCATTTCTTTTTCACGGTACCGAGGAAGGCTAAAATCAAGCACCCGGCTGCCTTATTCGCAACAGAATGGCTCCGGCGGGCTAAAGCCAGAGTAAACTTACGAGCGACTCTCAAGAAACGCCTTTAATTCACTGGCAATTTTGCCGCCGAACCCGGGCACTTGCGCAATCTCATCAACACTGGCCATGCGCAGCCGTTGCACGGAACCGAACTTTTTCAGCAGCGCAGCTTTTCTTTGCTCGCCAATGCCAGGGAACTCATCAAGGATGCTTTCCGAGATGCGTTTGAGCCGTAACTGGGCATTGTACGTGTTTGCCACCCGATGTGATTCATCGCGAATCCGTTGCAAAATCTTCACCGCTGGATGATCCAGCCCAAGCCGGATTGGCTCGGCTGTGTCCGGGCGGTAAATTTCTTCGAACTGCTTGGCCAGCCCGATCACTGGGATGTGGTTTAACCCGAGCTTTGCTAGCTCGACACAAGCGGCGTTGAGCTGGCCCCTACCGCCGTCAATCAAGATTAAGTCCGGCAAGTTTGATTGACGCGAGGTCATATTGGGCACACCCCGAGGTTGCGCTTCGACACTTGAGCCTGTTGCAACTCTTGGGCAGCCCTTGCCGCGTTTAACTCGTGCGCTGGTCTCGTCTATAAGCCGTTGTAATTCTTGCGGCACCGGTTCACCGTCCTCATCCCCCGACTCTCGACCCTCAGCTCTCGATTCATTCAAAAGCCGCGTGTACCTACGGCGCACCACCTCGGCCATGCTCGCGCAGTCGTCTTGGCCTTCCACAGTCTTGATTTTGAATCGCCGGTAGTTCGCACGGTCAGGTCGGCCATTCCAAAAGCTCACCATCGAACCTACGGCAAACGTACCGCTGATGTTCGAAATATCGAATCCCTCGATCCGCCTAGGCACACCCGGCAAGCCCAGTGCTTCAGCCAACGCTTTCAATTCGCCTTCTGGGTCAGTTGCAATCAGCAGTGAGTACGGCACACGTTCGAACCGCCCGGTCGGCCGTGTCGTTAGCTCAAGGTCACGGATCAGGTCCCGCAGTTCAGCAGCGCGCTCGTATTGTTGCTGCGCTGCGGCGAGCTTCATTTGTGCTTCGAGCTGCTCCTTGAGCTCACGACACTGGCCTTCGAGGAATTCGCATGCAGCCCTGACCTGCTGCACGTACTGCTCGCGTGTGACATTGCCGATGCACGGCGCGGTGCAGTATCGCAGATGCGCATACAGGCAATGCTTGTAATCGACTTCGGTGGGGGTGTAGGCTTTGCACCCGCGTAGGTTAAACTGGCGCCGCATAAACCTAAGCGTGTTACGCAGTGCACTGGAACTTGCAAACGGACCGAAATACCGCGCACCGTCGTCCTTGCGCAACCGTGTCAACGTAAAGTTCGGGATCGGATCGTTCAGGTTCACTTTGACCATCAGAAACCGTTTGTCATCGCGGAAACTGACATTGAACTTGGGCCTGAATTCCTTGATTAGTTTGCCTTCCAACAGCACAGCCTCAGCATCGCTTTTGACCACATGCACGTCAAAATCGTGGATAGTCTCGACCAACGCATTGAACTTAGGATCACTACTCAGGCGGCGCGACGGATGAAAATACTGGCTCACGCGCTTGCGCAGGTCCCGGGCTTTGCCAATGTAAATGACAGTGCCGAATCTGTCTCTCATCATGTACACACCCGGTTTATGCGGCAGCGTACCGAGCTTTTTACGTATGTGCTCCGGCACTTCCATTGCACGCAAACTTACAAGCCAACTGCTGCCGCTGGCAAGCTGCCATAGCCGCGCATCAGACCGCCGCGCACACACTTTTGCCAAGGTAAAGAACGCTAACCACACAACACTCACCTGCCTACCGCGCTGTACCAAACGGCATGTGCAATGAAGCTGTTACCGGCCTCTTGCCCAATTTAAAACATGGGCAACCCATATTGCCCGCATTATGCTAACATGGCATCGATCCAGAAGATTATGCCAATATTCAATTAGCATGCTCTATCCTCAGAACCACATGCGCCGAAGCCTTGCCGATTTGTAGAAATGCGTATCTTGGCGGTCGGCTCGGCAAGCCGCTCATACCAAACTTTTTCAATGGTACGGACGCGCCGCCCTGCGCGTCCCGACTTAGGGGGAAACACATAACCCACATGGGGCCGATCTTTTTGGCCGGGACGCAGGTTCGCCATCCGTTGTGGCTCCGACTACGAACGTTTCCGGTGGTGGGCTCGCCTTCGCCTTCCAAGGCCCGGCTGCGCCGCATTAAACCCAACCCGATACCAGGCTTTTTCATGGTTTCCGTATCGACTGCAGGGTTGAAAAGGCAAGCTTTTCGGGACTTGCGCACATTGCTTGGCGACTTCGAGTCCGGGGCCGATGCCGACTAACGCGAAATTGGTGCGCCGACAGTGCAACGGCAAACTGCATAGTGAGGTTTCAAATGCGGCAAGCTTGCGTCCCACAAGGCCATTGACAAGGGGCGGCAACTATGGTTGACTATTGGCGAAGAGTGAATCAGACATGGCCAAACAACCAATTAGAACAACCATGAAAATCGCGCAAATTAGCAAACGGATTTTCTTGTTCTTGTTGGTGAACATCCTTGTGATGCTCACCATAACGATTGTGTTTGGTTTGCTTGAGCTGGGACAATACTTCCCCAAAGGCGGATTAACCGGGCTGGCAATATTCTGCTTTGTTTGGGGTTTCACCGGCGCGCTGATCTCGCTGGCGCTGTCGCGTGTGATGGCAAAGATGTTGATGGGCGTGCAGGTGATCCCGCCGGACACGACCGATCCGTACCTGCGCGACTTGGTTGGTACAGTGCACAGCCTAGCGCGCCGGGCTGGTCTTCCTAAGCCACCAGAGGTCGGCATTTACGAGTCGCCCGACGTGAACGCATTTGCAACCGGACCAACCAGGTCGCGTGCCCTTGTAGCGGTGTCAACTGGGCTGCTCGAAAAAATGCGCCGGCACGAAATCGAGGGTGTACTCGGCCACGAAATCGCGCACATCGCAAACGGCGACATGGTGACAATGACCCTAATCCAGGGCGTGATTAACGCGATTGTGCTGTTCTTGTCGCGCATATTGGCCTTTGTTGTTGCTCAAGCGCTGCGCGCACGCGATGGTCGCGCCAGTTGGTTTGTGCAGTATTTGTTGATTATCCTGTTCCAAACTGTGCTTTCGATTCTAGGCGCAATTGTTGTGGCTTGGTTCTCGCGCAAGCGCGAGTTCCGCGCTGACGCAGGCGGCGCGCGCCTGGCTGGGCGCGACAACATGATAGACGCATTGACGGCATTGCAACAGCTTTACAACCCGGCTATTGCAACAGCCGAGGCCGAGCGTTCGCAAGCGTTCCAATCACTCAAGATTTCGGGTAAACAAGGTGGCCTGCTGGCGCTTTTTGCGACGCATCCACCCATTGAAGCCCGCATCGCAAGGCTAAAGTCGTCGGTCATCTAAAGCTGACCAGCCAATTCGAGTGTTGGGCGCTTAGCTCTCAAGCCAAGCAAACCTGATCTATTGTTGGCTAGGACCGGGACCAGCTCCAGTGCTTTGTAAACGCACTTTGCGAGAACGGCTCTAGTACTGGCCGAGTTTTCTTCGAGCAACTGTAGCTAGCAGCGCGTAGCGCGGGTTTGTCGTGGAACGCATCGGTTCATCCGGCGACAATGGCAAACGTTTGCTGCAACTGCTTTTCTGGCAGACCAATGCCGATGCGTGACACCCACCACTATAATAGTTGCAAGGCCAATCCGAGATACGCAACGGCAGTACACGCGGTCAGTAGTGTGCTCTGATGTGCAAGACTGCAGGTAGTGTTTGTCAAGTGTCAGTTGGAGGGATTAAGGTGGGT
>FMSI01014764.1_pt1 | contig 21899 bp, 15 predicted proteins | sample 1504471 | NCBI WGS metagenome assembly FMSI01 (sample SAMEA4475357, study PRJEB15587) | soil metagenome | biome: Soil; feature: Field | place: India | collected 2015-03-11 | depth 0 m
AAAAAAAGATGACGACTAGAGTTGCAAAGAGCATTAGAATCTTAGCCTATTTTGCTCATAACCAGTTCTTTTTCGACAGGCTTATATATATTTAGGGAAGCGTCTTCTCCATAATCCAATAGTGCCTAACTCTAGTTATCCCAGGGACCTGCGTGTAGAAGAACAGGTGGTTGGTCCAAGGCACTACGGCATGCCTCTGACCCTCCTCCCTCATGCTTTTCAGACAGTTGAACAACAGGATTGAGCCCACCCCCTTAGACCTGGCTTCAGTCGAGACACCGATTGGGCCGAACCAGTGGGGTTCGAGCGCACCATAGACGGAGAAGCCGATTATCCTATCGTTTTCCTCAGCTATCCACAGCTTAGGGTCGGCATGTTTGAAGCTTGCATCCGCTTCATATGCCCAGAAAACCGAGAACTCCGTCTTAATCCATTTGAAAACCGTCTCCCTATCCTCATGCTTTGCTCTCCTTATGGTTAGTGGGCTGACGCTCATGTTTGCAAGCCTCTTGGGAATGTGAAACTTGAGAAGATCGATCTCGTAGTCTACTGTCTCCCCCGCTTTCTTGAAGCCTCTTCGGATTAAAAAGTCTATCGCGTCCTCGTATTTCAGGTCTACGCCGCTGAACAGGTACCAGAAGGGATAGTCAGAGACGCGGATTCTTTTTACACCGTCTTCCTTAAACCTGTTTTCAAGCTCATCGAAAAGCGCAGTGGCAATGCCCTTCCTCCTGAAGTCCTCTCTCACGGAGAAAAGCTTGATCCAGGCAAGATCCTTTTGAGCCTCAACTACCTCCGGAGGCTCCTTCAGCCTTCTAACCCCGAGAAGGAACCCTGCTACTTCACCATTTTTCAGGGCAACAAGGCTATACTTGCTGCTGTAATTTGGGTCTCCAAAGGTTATTCTCCTTAAGCTCCCGTCGGTAATTGTGTCTTCATGGAGGCTCAGGTTTGCAACACACCTTGCTTGGCTAAAGAACTCCTCGGTGAACTCAACTATCATCATTTTTCAAATAGGGAGAGTGTTTTCCGTTGTTAAAAAGTTTTTTCAAGGAATCAGAATCCTTGTCTCCGATTCGAGTGTCCGCGAAAGTTTTTAAACGAGCCCGTGTAAAAACTTAACGTGGAACTTAAGTTTCAAATGCTGAAACAGTTTGGGCTCGTGGAGCAAAATATCTGCGGGTTTTACGCATGGTTTACGATTGACTGCTTAATAGGGCCGCTTGGTGGGGAAAAACATGGGTTCTCTTCTGGATGAGGTTTTCGAGCTTTCTAAAACCGCTTCAGAAACAATGGCTTCTTTCATTCATAAAACGCCTTTTACAAGAAGCGGGTCTATAAGTAGCATCGTGGGGACCGAGGTCCTCCTTAAGCTTGAAAACCTTCAGAAAACAGGCTCCTTCAAGGCTAGGGGAGCGCTTAACGCTTGCATCGCGGCGAAAAAAGAGGGGGTGAAGGAGGTTGTGGCTGCTTCCGCCGGTAATCATGCTCAGGGAGTGGCCTTCGCCGCAAGGATGCTGGGAATGAGGTGCACGATATTTATGCCAGAGTTTTCATACCCGAATAAGATTGAGGCTACGAGGAACTATGGTGCGAACGTGATTCTAGCCGGGGACACTTATGACGATGCTAACGCCTATGCGCTAGAGTATGCTAAAACCAGAGAGGTAAGGATGATTCACGCTTTCGACGATAAGCATGTTGTTAGCGGGCAGGGGACAATCGGCTTCGAAATCCTCAGCGAAACCAGAGGGTTGGATTATCTTTTCGTTCCGGTTGGAGGGGGAGGCCTAATATCTGGAATCGGGACGATTGTTAAAAAACTGTCTCCGGAAACAAAGATAATCGGTGTTCAGACAAACAGCTATCCTGCTTTCGCTGAGTCGTTCAAACAGGGAAGAATAATAGATGTGGTGAGAAGCTACTCGATAGCTGACGGAATATCGGTGAAGAAGCCTGGCGACCTGACTTTTAAAATAGTCTCTGAAGTTGTAGACGATTTCGTGACGGTAAGCGATGAGGAAATAATGCGTGCAATGTTTCTCCTGCTTGAGAGGATCAAGATGGTTGCGGAGCCCGCGGGGGCTGCGAGTCTTGCTGCAGTCCTATGCAACAAAATGGATTTTAAACAAGGGAGGGTTGGCGTGGTGATTAGTGGTGGAAACATCAACCCGCTTCTGCTAGCCAGGGTTATTACTCAAAGCCTCAGGCAGGAAGGCAGGATAGTGAGGCTTATAGTAACAATCCCGGACAGGTCTGGAAGCCTGAGAACGGTGCTTGAATGCATCTCCAGAGTTAAGGCTAACATAGTTGACCTGATACATTTGAGAAATGAGCCTTGGATTCCTCCGGCGATGGCGACAGTGGAGATAGTCGTCGAGGTTGTTAGGGGAGAAACCTTAGAGGAATTGGGAAGATGCATGGAAAACAAGGGTTTCAGCTACAGGATACTCTAGCCTCGAGTCAACCGATTTCCGCGATAAAATCCATTTCCAAGTCGGCGTCCCTAGGCAATGCTGCTACCTGAACAGTTGTCCTCGCGGGATATGGTTTTTTAAACCATTTAGAGTATACGTCGTTCATCTCGTTGAAAAACGTTAAATCTTTCATAAATACTGTAACCTTCACAACGTCCTCTAGGGAAACGCCTGCTGCCTTAAGTATTGAAGAAGCGTTTCTAAACACTTGCTCTGCGGCTCTTCTTATGTCGCCTCTTATTATTTCTCCAGTAGCAGGCTCTACAGGTATTATTCCTGAAACGAATACAAGACTTCCGGAACGTATTGCTTGAGAATACGGGCCCATCGGCTTTGGAGAGTCTTCTGCTAATACTTCCTGCTTCATCGGCAACCATAGGCGGGGAAGGGAAATTAAATTTTTCGTAAAATATTAAACTTTATATGTCTCCACCCGTGGAAAAAGCGGGGAAAAATGGTTAAGAAAGATGTTGAAATAGTTCCCGAGCCGAAGAAACTGGTATTCTCCGGAAAATGGTTTGAGATCGACGGTTTAAACCTTCCAGAGTTCTTAGGCAGGGAGTTCAACATTCCTCGAGGCTCCTGGAGGATTGTTAAGACTGATAGAAGCGGGAACGGTCTGGAGGTGAAGGGGGAAACCAGGGAAATCATCATCTGGGGGGATGAAAAAACCTGTTATGCGACGATAATCCAGCTTCTGAGGCAGAAGCCGGGTTATATCCCTGAGGTGAGTGTTGAGGAGGAACTGAAATTCTCTTTCCGAGGATACCATCTGGATATTGCGCGCGGAGGAGTCCCTACTGTGGAGACTTTTAAAAAGATTCTGAGATGGCTATTTCTCCTGAAGTACAACCATTTCGCCATTTACTTCGAAGACCTGTTCCCCTGGCAGAAGTATCCAAGCATAGGAGTACACAGGGGTAGGCTTTCTAAAGAAGAATATTTAGAGGCGGTGAACTATGGGAGTGAGCTTGGAATAGAGGTTTTCCCGTCGCTAGAGCTAGCTGGCCACATGGAGCACATACTCTCATTACCGGAGTACTGGGGTTTCAGCGAGTGGCATAGGCCGGCAGAAGGATGCTTAGACGTTAGCGATGAGAAGGCCAGAGAGTTCGCATATGATCTTCTAAGGGAAGCGGTTGAAGCCTCGCCTTCTAAACACATTCACATAGGTGGGGACGAGACTTGGGCGATGGGGAGAGGAAGAAGCCTTGATAAAACCGGGACTTTCGAAGGACCTATGCTCTACGAGACTCATCATAGAAACATGGTTAGCATCGTTAAAGAGAAAGGCAAGATCCCGATCCTATGGGGGGACATGCTTACTGGAATGTATTTGAGAGAGGAGGAGAAGGCTAAATGGTCAGGGGTTGTAAAGAGCCCTATTTGGCAGGGTGTTGTGATTGCAAACTGGGATTACAGCCCTAGCGATGAGAAGTATTTCACGAATAAGATAAACATGTTTGGTGAAAAGAAGATGCAGCAGATCGTGTGCCCAGGACTCTCCAATTGGAACAGGTATTATCCAAACTTTAAAACAGCCTTGGAAAACATGAAGGGCTTCCTGCTGGCGGCTAGGGCGGAGGGCCTTTCAGGATTCCTCTTAACAGCTTGGGGTGACGATGGTGAGGAATGCCTCTTCTCATTTTTGGAGCCGCTTATCCTCGCATGCATGGAGTACGCTGAGGGAGATGGCAGGTGGGAGGAGAAGTGGAGTGCTTTAACAGGAGAATCCATGGAGCTTGTTGAGACTAGGAAAGCCTTTGGGCAGCCTGATGTTTCAGACACTTTGAAACACGTGTTGACCGCAGACTTCTGGTACTACAGAATGTCTGAAGCGGATGTGGAGTCGTTGAAAACGTCTTGGGAAAAGCTTTTGGAAGAGAAACGTATGTCGAACCTTCCAGAGGACCTTGGCTTCATAAGGAGCTGCATCGAAGTATGTTTGAGAAGGCTTAAGAACGAGGTTAAACCGTCAGACTTCATCTATCTTGCGAACAAGTATTGCAAGCTCTGGCTCTCAGAGCGGAAGCCTCACGGCCTAGAGAGGATTATTGAAAGATTCTGGGGAGCTGCGGGAAGAGTAGACTCCAAGCTAAGGTAGTTCATCACCTTCAGAAAACCGGTGCTAAAGCTGGTACGGCCTAATCCTCCCCCCATATTTTCCTTACAACCAGCTTCATAAGGCCTAGCGCACGTCTTTCCATATGGCGATAATGTTTTCGACGCGTTTTCCTCATCGCCTTTACAACATCCTGAAGAACTCATCCAAATCCCGGTTTCCCCGAGATAAGCCTCAGCCGTCCCTTTCCACACTTTTTCACCGCAATTCCGAGATAAAAGTTTGCAGCCTCTGATTCCCGTATTCTCCTAACCCTCTTACTACGGAAAGACTTTTTACGCTCGAAAGCATTTTTAAAACTGTTGAAGCATGGGGTTGAGCTTACACGGTTCCAAACGGTTAGAGAAGCAAGGTTCTACGAGAAGACAGGGGTTGACGAGACAATATGCCTAGCCTGCGAGCGTCAGTGCAGGATTAAAGAAGGTGCTCAAGGATTCTGCGGCACCAAGGTGAACGTTGAGGGAAAACTGTACACGATTGTTTACGGAGACATATCCTCCATTTCGGCAAACCCTATTGAGAAAAAGCCCTTTTTCCACTTTCACCCGGGTAGCTACGCGCTTACCGTGGGAACGTGGAGCTGCAACTTTTCCTGCCCTTGGTGTCTAGACCCTAGTACGGAGGTGCTCTTGAGCAATGGTTACACTATTCCAATAGGCAAGCTTGAAAAATGTTGGAAACATCACGAAATCGTCACCTGCAATATTGAGAGTAAAACCTTGGCCGCATCAAAAATAGCAGGGTATTTCAAGATAAACCCTCGCCCGAAAGGACTTAGAGCTTTCAAGATTGTGACAAAAGAAACTGGGCGAGAAGTCATCGCTACCGAAGAACATCCATTCTACACTGCAAACGGCTACTTGCCATTAAGGGATTTGAAGATAGGGAATAGGGTCGCCGTTTACCCAATGCCACAGTTTAGACAAGAGGAAGACCCGCCTCCATCCGAGGCAATTATGACTGTGGGCGAGATAAAAAACTTTATCAAAAGATATATTCCGCGGTCGGATGAAGCCAAGATTATCAACGCGTTAATGGAGAGATCCCTTTTACCTCTCAGATTAGACAATAAAAAGCTCCCGATAATATCTAGACTTATGGGGCATTTATTTGGTGATGGCTATTTGACGTTGAGCCATCGAAGGATGAGGGATAGCGTCTCTACAGTCTTCACCGGCACATACGAGGATCTTCAAACTATAAGGAAAGACTTGGAAAAACTCGGTTTTCATCCAAATAAGGTTATTGAAAAACTTAAAGTTTCTAAAATCATTCGCCATAGCGAAACACGCGTCATTTCAGGGAGAAGTGTGTGGATGCAATGCAGTTCTAAGCCCCTATGGATTCTCATGGTTGCTCTCGGTGCACCCATAGGTGACAAGGCGGCCTCGGCTTACCATGTTCCGAGTTGGCTCTTAAAGGCCCCAAGGTTGATAAAACGTGAATTCTTGGCAGCTTTCTTTGGTTGCGAATTAACGAAACCGAGAGTTAGTCCATCTGGTAAAAACTTTTTCCAGCCAAGGTTCTCCATGAACAAACTGGAGAAATTACGCAAGAATGGAATAGAATTTGTGCGTGAACTAGGGCAGTTAGCAAGTGAGTTTGGAATAAAAATTACCAGTATAAACACTCATCGCGGCTCCGTTAGGAAAGACGGTCAAAAAACTTTATGCATATACGTATTGTTTTCTAGTAACTTAGAAAATCTGCTGAATCTCTATGGAAAGGTGGGTTATAGGTATAACAAGAAACGGGAGATTCTTGCAGGATACGTGTTTGAATATTTATTGATGAAGAAAAAGAGTGTATTAAGATGGCGAGCTCTTTGGAAGAAGACTATAGAACTTAAAAGAGCTGGTCTTTCGGCTGTGAAAATAATCCGTGAACTCAGTGAATATAACCACAGGAAAGCCATTCGGAGATGGATTAGATATCCTACTAGGACTAGTGTAGCAGTATGCGGCTACGACATTCCAACATTTCAAGAATGGTTTAAGGAGTCTAAACTTGGAGATGAAGGTTTAGTCTGGGAAACGATTGAGACTATAGAACCGGTAGAGATTTCAGACGTAAGAGATTTAACAACGACCGAGCTGACGCACAATTTCTTTGCCAATGGTTTTCTTGTGTCCAATTGCCAGAACAGCGACATATCTAAGAACAAGCCTGACCCTCGAAAAGCCCATTATATCGGTCCCGAACAGCTTTTAGAAATCGCTTTGAGAAGCGGTTGCGAAGGAACATCGATATCTTTCAACGAACCCACTCTTCTGCTAGAATATAGTCTGGATCTGTTCCCGTTAGCCAAGGAGAAGGGCCTATACAATACTTTTGTTTCAAACGGGTACATGACTCTTAAAGCGCTGGAGGCACTGGCTGAATCAGGGTTGGACGCGGTAAAGTTCGACGTGAAGGGTGGTGAGGAGGCTTACGAGCAGTATTGCGGCGGGGTTAAAGCGCGCGTTGTATGGAGGAATGCGCGGAGAGCCAAGGAGCTCGGCCTCCACGTGGAGATAGTTAACCTAGTGATCCCTGGGGTTAATGACGACGAGGGCTGCTTCAGACAATTGGTTGAGGCTCATCTTAAGATGCTTGGGCCCGATACGCCGCTCCACTTCACCCGTTACCATCCGGAGTACGTGTTTAAGGCTCCGCCAACCCCGGTTAAAACCCTGGAGAAAGCTTGGGAGCTGGCTCGATCCCTGGGCGTATTATTCCCGTACGTTGGAAACGTTCCGGGCCATAGATTTGAGAACACTTGGTGCCCCGTGTGTGGCGAACTGCTGGTTCGACGCTTGGGCTTCACCATTTTAAGCATTAAGGTGTCTTCTGAAGGGAGGTGTCCTAAATGTGGGTTTCAGGTTCCACTAATCCAGTAGGGCTGTCAGAGGCCAGCGTGATTTTTAAGAACGAACGTTTGACCGTTTTGTTCAAGCCGATGTGGTAAAAATTTAATATGAAGCGCTTCTCCCCAAGTGGGGATGCAGACTAGGTACAGTCCAAGGGAAAGGTGCTATAGGGCGGTGAAAAGAGAGGAGGTAGATTGCATTCCTATCAATATTTGGATAGACTCTCCAGAACCTTTAAGAAGCCTGATGAATCGTCTTGGCTTGGAGGATGCGGAGAAGCTTTACGAGTTTCTCAAAATAGATTACCGTGGCAATGTTGGAATCGATGCGATAGGGGTTGGCTTGAAAGGCGGCTTTAAGGAGGATAGTTTTAAAGACTCTCGAGGCAGGTCTCTTCGCAGAAACCACTGGGGTGTTGTTTCAATGGTCTCTGGAAACGGGTTGACCAGTTTTTATGTTGACTATCCTTTAAAACATATGGAGGTGGAGGATTATCCTTTTCCCGAAATAATAGAAGAGGATTTTAAAAAGGTTGAAAAGTTTAGAAGAAGATATGAGGATTACTGTGTCGTAGGGTTTACTCTGCAAGCTTTTGAAACGGCTTGCGCACTATTCGGATATAACGAGATTTTTAAACTGATGGTCAGTGAGCCTGGAAAAGTAGAGTTTGTCCTAGACAAGCTTTTCGAAATATCTTGTAAGCAGGCTAAGCTTCTGATTGAAGCAGGTGTAGACCAAGTTTACAACGGTGATGATGTTGGCGCGCAAACAACCATGCTGGTTTCCCCCACCCAGTGGAGAAAATTCTTGAAACCAAGGTATGAGAGGCTTGCCGACGTAATACGTAAAGGCGGGGCTTTCTTTCATTTTCACAGCGACGGCTGGATTGAGCCGATTGTCCAGGACCTTGTTGAAATAGGCGTAGACGTTTTAGAACCCCTACAGCCTGAGAGCATGAATATTGCGAAAATAAAGGAGAAGCATGGTGGAAAACTGAGTTTCGAAGGTGGAATAGGTGTTCAAACGCTCCCGTTTAAAAACAGGGCTGAGATAGAGCAGGAAGTGAAGGAAGCCATAAGGATTCTAGGGCCAACCGGGTACACGTTGAGACCGAGCCACACGATTCTCAGAAACACGCCGATTGAAAACATTCTAACCCTATACGAGTCGGCAAACAAGTACAGGGTTGTTCAAAAAATAAAATTTAATAGTTTGAGCATTCTCAACGTATTCTAATGTCCAATGTATTAAGCGAGTATGTTTGGAGAGAAGATGGGTTTTACTCATGGGAGATTAAAAGTTTCCGTGAGGAAGGAGGCTTCGACATATATACTTTTGATCTACGTTCTCAAAAATGGAAAGACTACTTGTGGTCACATAGAGTGAGCATAGTGATTCCTAAATTTGTGGAGCATAATCACATTCTCCTGCTGATAACTGGAAGCGGCTCCGGTTTAGAGGAGCTAGTCTTATGCAAGACTTTTTCCCACACGCTGCCTCTGCCTTGTGTAATTCTTCACGATGTTCCAAACCAGCCTCTGTTCAACGGGCTATACGAGGATGGATTGGTTTCATACACTTTTCTTAAATTTTTGGAAACCCAAGATGAGGAATGGCCCCTGCTCCTTCCGATGGTGAAATCTACTAGGAAGGCGATGGATATGACGGAGGCCTTTATTGAGGCGAAGCTGGGGAAGTTAAAAGGATTCATAGTCACGGGGGCCTCGAAAAGAGGATGGACCACATGGCTCTTAGCTGCTGTAGACAAAAGGGTTTCTGGAATAATCCCACTGGTCTTCGATAATCTCAACCTTAACGAGCAGATGAAGCATCAGCTGGAATGCTACAGGGGCTATAGTGAGCTTATTCAGGATTACACTAGATTGGGGCTTCAGGAGCGCATGCACTCTGAAATCGGTCAAAGACTGGTGCAAATAATAGATCCGTTTAATTACTTGGAGTATTTGAAGGCTCCGAAGCTGATCATAAATGGGACTAACGACAGGTATTGGACAGTCGATTCTTCAAACCTCTACTTTGACGCTTTACTGGGTGAAAAGTATCTCTTATACGTGCCGAATTCCGGCCACGCTTTAGAAGATAGGCGGAGGGTTATCAACTCGATTTCAGCGTTCGCACACTCAATTGTTTCAAACAAGAGCTTGCCGAAAGTAAGGGTTAAAAAGGATGAAAACAGGCGGATCACTTTTACCCTAAGCTCCAGTGAAGAACCTATGTATGTTGACGGATGGCTTGCTTCTTCGAAAAGCATGGATTTTAGGGATTCAGCATGGTCATCTCTACCTCTGCTTAAGCAGGGCGGTGATTATGTTCACTACATTGAAAAACAAAAAGAATATGTTGCATTCTTCGGAGAATTATCCTTCCTCCACTCCGATAAGTATGTTTTCAACCTATCCACGAGAATGAATATTATTCCTCCTGTCGCCTAGATTAAGCCCCCCTGTCTAACCCCGGTGCTCGCCATGTCTCCAATTCAGTTTCAAGACTGAGCAGAGTATTCTTGGCTCCGCTTCCTCTGATACGTCATGGATAGAAAATTCTAATGTTGTTTCATATTGAGAATTCTAAGTTTCACGTTGTCAATGGGCAGCATTTTTAGAAAAAACTTATAAGCTCTCCGATTTGGATGAACGCGATATGGGAACATACGGCGGCATTTCTCGCGATTATGCGATGGAGGTCATATTAAGGTCGTGCCCGTCGCCGTTAAACCTGCCCCTCCCATTCCGTGTAGACCATGTGGATCATGTGATTAAGACTGCTTTAAACGGGCATTCTAAACTCGCGTCAGACCATTTGCTGCACCCTGAGCTCAAGGGAATGCTTGTAGACACAGCGAGCTCTCTAATAGAGAGGCTTGAAACAGTCTTCGCTAGAGCGTGCTCTGGAGAACAGGCTGATGAGAAGAAACTTGGGGCGAATATCGTTACTGGAAACAGGATTTATGACATGCTGCTTGAAACAATCTGGAGCCTTAGGGGTGTTGAAAAAACGTGGGTCGGCTTTTCCGAAGAGGAAGCGTCAAAGACGATTGGACTTATCACGGGTTTTTTGAAGAATTGTGAGGAACTGGAAAAAAAGGAGCTCGGCGAACCCGTTGTCTTCAGATGCACTATAGCCAGCCAGCTCGAGAGGATGAGGCTCGTGAATAAGGGGAACAGTCTTGTCGCATGGATGGCTAAAGAAATAGAGAATGATCTTGAAGCTAAATCCTTGGCTGAAAGCTATGTTCGAGCTGTCGAAAAAACCTTGAATCATAATTTTTACTACTCCGCTTATAGGAAGGGCTTGTGCAAGTTTGGAAACGATTATGCGCTTGGCTTAAGATGGTTGAGGCACTTGGGATATGTTCAGGTTTCAACAAACCCGGTGCTTGCGGCACTGGCGTATGATGATGACCATTATCTCTGGGAGTCTTTTAAAACGCATGTCGAAGAAAACTTGAGGAAACAGTATCCGGAATGGTTCTCAGAACCCGAGAAGCATGCTGACGAAATAGCAATGGAGGCGACGAGGTTCGCCCTGCTTGACAATTTCTACGTCTTTAGAGTCCCCTTCGCATTGTCGAAATATCAAGATGGTCTTGTAAGCTATCAGTTAAACCCGTTGATTGCAGACGATGTGAATAAGAGTGTGGAGGCTGCGAGAAGTTTCGCCGAGAATCTGAAGAATGATTTAAGGGTTTATGATGAGTATTTGTTCTGGGGCTATAGGGTGCCTCGTGAAAAAGGCAGGCCAAACCTTGTTATAAAGGTTGCAGCCGCCTACCCTTCTTCAGCGGAAATAGTTAGGAGAATCAACGAGGCTGGAATAGGGCAGAACATCACGCTTAGCTTCACAGTTTCACAGGAGGTGATCCTAGGGGTGTCCGCCATGGAGGGGATGGCAGTAGCCGTGGGAAAAGGCATCACCCCGACGCAAACATATGTCACTAACATGGGCGGGAGGCTCGAGGATCATCTGAGGGAAAGCGTCGCCGCAAGCCTCTTGCTGAAAGCTGTTGAAAAGCTGGATAGTAGCAATAGGGAGCTCCTTTTAGAGAAAATGGCTGATGGGCTTAGAATGAGGGGGGAGGAGGCAGCTATATTCGGAGCGAAAGACATTAGGGGAAAGGTGGAACTTCTTACAAGTAGGAGGCTCCTCGGCGGGAGTCTGCTTAACGAGGTTTTCATTGAGACTCTGGTTTCAACCGGGTCCTACGGCGGGAGAGAGCAGGTCCTCAACATGTTGAAAACCTTTGAGGACGCGGTGAGAATGTCCGGAACCTATGTTGCTAGAAGAGTCTACGAGATAATGTTCTCACCGTTGAACAGGCTTAAATGGGTGGACTACTTGGTGGGGAAGTACAGAATTCCCCGTGGGAACGCGGAATTGATCATTAGCAGGATAGATCTGCTGCCTGCTTCTAAACGTAAGCCTGAAGACACTTTTCTAACCCTTTCGAGGAGAAACGTGACGAACACGGAGTTTCCGAATCATCAGCTGGCCGTGGTTAAGGAGGCTCTTAGAGAGGACTTTAATATGGGTGACTACGAGGATTCGATCACTCGGAGTATAGACCAGAATATTCTTAAGGTTCTCATGGGTGTTGAAGACTTTGCGAAAGCATATGAAGCCTCTCCAGAGCTGAACAGCCTTTTGAAAAAGGTTGGGATAGTTGAGAACTATGGTGATGGGGGAGTGGAAACATCAGAGTGGCCTAGCTATGGTCCTTGTGTAAAGACTCTGGAAGAGTTTACGAGGGCCTATTTGTCTTTCAGGAAAAGGGTGCTGGATCTTGTGAGGGGAAGCTAATCTTGTCTCCATGGAACCAGGTGGGCTTATGTTCAGGAGGAGTCGATAACTGTTGAACTGGATACTCGGCGTCTGCATGCAGGCTACTGAGGAGAACTTGAAAATTCTCTCTGAGCTTGGGTTTAAAGCCATAGAGATTCCAGGCTGGCTGCAGCTTAATCCGTTTAAGTTTTCCAAGACGGATTTAAAGAGAATGAGCGAGCTTTCGAGCTCATATGGCGTGAGCATAGTTGCTTCAAACAGTATTTACCCGCCGGATTTCTCGCATGCTTCTGAATCTGAACACGTGAGAAGGAGGAGCATAGAGTATACTTACAGGCTTGCTGAGGCTGCTTCAGAGATCACGTGTCCCGTTTTAGTATGGGGCTCCGGAAAGGCTAGAAGCATACCTTTTGAAACCGCTCGTGAAAAGGGTTATGAAAGAAACTTGGAGGTTCTGAAGGAGGCGGCTAAAGCAGGAGAGGAGTTTGACGTGAGGTTCGGAATAGAGCCGCTACCGAAGAGCGAGACTAATTTCGTGAACACGGTTGAAGAAGCCCTGAAACTTGTTGAGAATGTTAATTCCGAGTTTATCGGGATGACGGCGGATGTCAGACATATGATAAGGGAGGAATACGACTTAGTGGAATCTTTGAAAAAGGCTGGGGGAGAAATTATTCACGTTCATCTTGCGGATAACAATAGTAGGGTGCCGGGACGAGGCATTATTGATTTCAACAGGCTTTTCAAATGCTTCAGGGAAATAGGCTACCGGGGTGCGATGTCTATTGAGGCAGGGCTTGGGGAGAACCCGGGGGGAGAGCTGAGATTCGCGTTAGAGATTCTGAAGCAGTCGGTTTCCAGCGTTTAGGGAAACATATGCTTCCACAGATTACGCTTGCTCTGAAAGTTTATAAGCAATGTGGAGTTGGCTTTACCGTGAAGCCTCGAGAAAGGTTCCTGAAGGCTTTAAACAGGCAGCAGCCTGACAGGGTTCCCATTTGGGAGCTCATAATAAACGAGCCTGTGATTAGAAGCCTGCTTCCAGACGGGACCTATGCTGACTTTGTCGAGTGGGCAGGGTTAGACGGAATATGTGTGAGCGAGGATCAAAGGTTTGAGAAGAACGGGGAATGCCTTGTGGACGAGTGGGGGATAAGGTGGAAGCCGATTGATGCTGGGGTAAACTACCCGGTTGGGGGCCCGATAAAGGAGCCGGCTGACTTGAACGATTATTCTCCTCCAGACCCAGAGGCTGACTGGAGGCTGAAAACGCTCGAAGCATATGTTGACAAGTTTAAGGGGGAGAGGGCAATAGTGTTGCTGAGCCATGAAACATTCGAGTTCTCCCATTATTTGGTCGGCGGCTTGCGGAACCTTTTCCTTCACTACCATAGGAATAAGGATTTCGTCCACAGGCTGAGCGAAACCATTTCAGAATATAAGTGTAGGGTTGTTGAGAAGGCTGTTAGGATGGGGGCTGATGTTGTTTTAACTGGGGATGATTACGCTGACAGAAAGGGGCCGTTCATGTCGGTGAAACAGTTTGAGGAGTTTGTCCTACCCTATTTGAAGAGGGTTGTTCAAACAGTCAAGAGGCTTGGAACCCCCTTCGTAAAGCATACTGACGGAAACCTTTGGCCGATAATCGACATGATCGTCGACTCGGGTATTGATGCTCTTGACCCGATAGAGCCGATTGCAGGAATGGATATAGGGGAGGTTAAGAGAAAATATGGGGGGAGAATAGCTGTTGTCGGGAATGTTGACTGCTCCTACGTTCTTCCGCTTGGCAGTGAGAAGGAGGTCGAGGAGGCTGTTAAGGAGACTATTGCGAAGGCTTCTCCTGGCGGAGGACACGTCATGGCTTCAAGCAACAGTATCCATCCGGCGGTGAAGCCTTCCAACTACATGCTTATGTTAGAGTTGACGAAGAAATATGGCACGTATCCGATAGACGAGAGGCTGATTGAAGAATACGCGGGGAGAAAATATATTTCTAAATACCTTGTTTAAAGACCCATGGTGTAGGCGTTTCGTTACGTTGACGTGTTTACTGTTAGTATATCACTGTTAAAGTGAAATCGTTTACATTAGTGCCCGTTGGACCTGTGAAGATTAGGTCGCCCGTCTGCTTGAAGAAATCGTAGGAATCATTATCCTCGAGAAAAACCTCTGGATTCAGTCCTTTGTTGCACGCGTTTTCCAGCGTGGAAAAATCTGCAATGGCGCCCGCCGCGTCAGTATAGCCGTCGACGCCGTCGCTCCCAATCGATGCGAAGACAAAGTTCTTTAAACCGCCGCAATTAGTTAAGACAGATAGGGTGAGCTCCTGGTTTCTACCTCCCTTTCCTCTACCCTTAACGGTTACGGTGGTCTCCCCGCCGACTATCAAGCAGGCTGGCTTTTTAACAGGCGAGTCGTACGTGGCTATTTGCTTAATGACTCCGCATAGGAACCTTCCGACTTCACGGGCCTCGCCTTCCGAGAACGATGTTAAGACAAGCGTGTTGTAGCCGAGTTCAACAGCTTTTCTCTCCATCGCGGTCAGAGCCTTCATGTTGTTTAACACGATAATGTTCTTAACATTTTTGAAAATCTCGTCTCCAGGCTTCGGGGTTTCAGGGACCTCTCCCCGAATTCCCCTTTCTATCCTTTCAACAATGCTTCTAGGCAGCTTTCCCGTTAAATCGTGCTTCAAAATAATGTTGTAAGCGTCTTTAAAGGTCGACGGGTCCGGGGAAGTCGGCCCTGAAGCAATGTATTCAACGGGGTCTCCCACGATGTCTGATAGGATGAGCGAAATCACTTTCGCCGGCTTAAGGAAGTTTATCAATTGCCCCCCTTTAACGCTCGACAAGTGTTTCCGAATCGTGTTGACCTCCTTTATCTCCGCACCGGATTTCAGGAGAATATCCGTCGCCGTCTTCTTCTCCTCCAGTGTTACTCCTTCCGCGGGAAGAGTTAAGAGGGATGATCCTCCTCCGGAGATTAGACATATTACAAGGTCTCTTCGGGTTAAACTCTGGCATATGGAAATCAGCCTTCTGGTTGACTCGACGCTGGCTTCAGAAGGGGTCGGATGCGTCCCTTTTAAAACCCTTACTCTCCTAAGCCTCTTTGCGTCAACGTTCACCGGGATTATTATGGCGCCGTCCACAATCCTCTCCCCTATTTTTTCTTCGCATGCTTCAGCCATTGGTGCAGAGGCTTTTCCAAACCCGATTACGAAAACTCTTTCTGCAGCCTCAATATCCCTGCTTATTCCTTCAAGAGCCTCCTCCACAGATTTCTTCGGGTCAGAAGCCCTCAACCCTTCTTCAAGTGTTTCCAAAACATCGTTTCTCCACCTGCTTTTTGAAAGCATTTTTTTATTCATTATTTTCAACAATAATTCTGAAGCCGGATGGTTGAAACGCTTTTAAATTTTTACCCGGGTCCGGGATGAAAAGAGGAATTGGCGATGAACATGGGGCTTAGTCTCTTGAAGGGGGAAAGCTTTTATACCCTTCCAATTGTTGGAGAACAGGTGGAGGAAATATGCCTCTGGTGAATGAGCGGGATTTGCTTCTACCCGCCTTGAAGGAGGGCAGGGCTGTCGGAGCCTTCAACGCGAACAACATGGAGATGATACAGGCATTCATATGGGCTGCTGAAGAAGTATCGAAAGAGGTCGGTGAACCCATGGACCTGATAATACAGCTGAGCCCAGGGGCAAGCAAGTACGCAGGATGGTCTCTGGGGGCTGGAATGGTTAAGATCGCCGCCTCCGAGACTGATATACGCATAGCTCTAAACCTTGACCACGCGACTGAAAAAGATCAGGTTAAAAAAGCGCTTGACGCGGGTTTCACAGCAGTGCTTTTCGACGGTTCTTCTCTGCCGCTGGAAGAGAACATTAGGCTTACCCGACAGGTTGTCGAAATGTGTCGTGAGAAAGGAGTGCCGGTTGAGGCTGAGCTGGGGAAGATTCCGAAGATTGAAGACTATTTCTCTCAGGCTGAAATAGCCCGTTTAAGATCACTCCCGCCGGCTGAAGCCGTGAGGATTATTCGCGAGAAAGCAGGGAAGTCTGTGGAGGAGCTCATGGCTAAGCCGGAAGACGTTGAATACTTTGTGAAGAAGACTGGCTGCGACTTTCTGGCCGCCGCCTTCGGATCCATACATGGCATTTGGGACGACATATGGCCAGTCCGCATAGACAGGCTTATCGCCATACAGGAGCGGATGCGTATACCCGTCGTATCCCACGGCTCATCAGGAATACTCATGACGCCCAAGGATGCACGTGAAAAAGGGATTGTTCTGCAGAAGGGTGAGGGCACTCTTCTAGACGCTATCAAGACTGGTGGCGTGACTAAGGTGAATGTTGCAACCGCCCTGTCGATAGCTTTCATCGAAGGCTTCATAAAGGCTTACCAGGCTAATCCGAGTGAAAAAGACTTCAGGAAATTCGGCACCGCGGCCCGAGACATGGTTAAGGAGAAAGCTAAAGAATACGTAAGGCTGTTCGCCGGAAGGGTTCCGGTTTAACCCCTCATTAAACATCTTACAAGACTAGGAGCCTAACATTTCCTCATACAAGATTACACTCTATTGGGTTAGACCTCTATTCCGAAAAGTATTCTCGCAACCCATCCGATTACGAATGATATTGCAGCAACCCCTAGGCTTACGAGCATCATTTCTAGAAACATTTTTCTGAAAGAAACCTCTTTGGTTATTGAAATGAAGAAGGTGAAGACTGACACGATTAGGCTTATGCTGGGGAACATGATTGCTAGTGCAATCCGATAGTCTGAAAGTAGAAGATAAGGGGTTGACAGTGTTAGGACAGTCATGAGATAGGCTAGACCAGTGTATAAGGATGCTTTCAAAGGGTTTTTCCCAGACTTTTCAGATTTCTTGGACAAGTACTCTGAGGCGGACATTGAGATGGAGGCTGCAATACCCGTTATCAGTCCTGAGACGCCCACAAGCCTACTGTTTTGAAGAGTGAAGGCTAGGCCGACGAGAGCCCCGGTAAGCTCGACAAGCGCATCGTTCAAACCCAGCACAAGTGAGCCGGCATAATTCACCATCTCCTCATCAATCATGCCTATCAGGATCTTCTCATGCTCCTTCTCATCCCTCATTATCTCCATTGCTTTTGGAAAGGCGCCGGATATTTTCTCGTAAACCTCCTCCGCCTCCTCCTCGCCTTTCTCCATAAGCTTAACCGCGAAGGTTAAGCCGAAGAGCCTTGATATGAGGATATATTTGAAAAGCATAAGCCTGTTCGGGGAGACATCTCTGCCCGTATGGTTTCTCCATTCACCGTAATGGCGCAGCTCGTCTTCAGCCATCTTTTTTAAAAGCTGTGAATTCACCCCCCTGGCTCTTTTCGAGAGGGCAATGTAAATCATGTGTTCAGTTATCTCGTTTCTCTGGAAAGCCAAAACCATGTCCGCAACATCCCGGTTAGGCTTTTCAACCATTTCTTCTCCCGCTGAACGTCTCCATGTTATATAGGTTTTTGAAAGAGTAAAAAGCTTTATTTTCATGTTGGTGATTATCTTTCTCATGAGGGATTCGGATTGCGGGGGAAACTCGTCCTTCAGGTTCGGCGTCGACTACTACCCGGAGCACTGGCCTAGGGAAAGATGGGCTACGGACGCTAAGATGATGGCTGAGCTGGGTTTTAACACGGTTAGGCTGGCCGAGTTCGCTTGGAGCAGGATGGAGCCTGTTGAAGGAGAGTTCAACTTCAGCTGGCTTGATGACGCGCTTGAAACCCTTTCCAAGCATGGCATAAAGGCGGTGCTGGGAACCCCTACTGCAGCCCCGCCCCCCTGGCTGGTGAAGGCTCACCCCAACATCCTGCAGGTTGATGCGCAGGGTAGGAGGAAGCCGGAGGGCACTAGGAAGAACTGTTGCGCAGTAAACCCGAACTATATTGAGCATACGGAAAGGATAGTTGAAGCAATGGTTCTCCACTTCAAGGATAACCCTAGCGTTATAGGTTGGCAGATAGACAACGAGTTTGACGTGAACCTCTGCTATTGCGAAAACTCCATAAAGGCTTTCAGACGCTGGTTGAAGGAGAAGTATGGCAGTGTTGAAAGGCTGAACTCCGCATTAGGCCTCGTCTTCTGGGGTCAGGAGTACGGTTCCTGGGACGAGGTGTTCCCGCCTAGGCCGCCGTTCGACATGCAGAACCCTGCACTCTGCTTAGAGTGGCACCGTTTCTCCAGCGACGCTTGGGTCAACTACCAGCGGCTGCAGGTTGAAATAATACGTAGACACGCGCCCCATCAAATGGTAACCCATAATTTCATGGGTCTTTACAAGGAGCTTGACTACTTTAAGCTTGCGAGAGACCTGGACCTCGTCTCCTTCGACTACTATCCTAAGTGGTCTTCAAAGGTTGATTACGCGGCTTCCGCAATGGCTCACGACGTTATGAGAAGCCTTAAGAAAAAACAATACTGGATAATGGAGCTGCAGAGCGGTGCGGTTAAGACCCGTCTCGCACCCATGCCGAAACCGGGTGAGATCCGGCTTTGGACGGTTCAATCAGTCGCAAGGGGTGCTGGCGGCATCCTATACTTCAGGTGGAGATCCTGTAGGTTCGGGGCTGAGGAGTACTGGCACGGCATCTTGGATCATGACGGTGTGCCGAGAAGGAGGTTCTCCGAGGTTAAGAAGGTTTCCGGGGAACTCTTCAGAATCGCCCCGTTTTTTGAAAAAACTCTTTTCGACGCGAGCATCGGCATTCTTCTGGTTTACGATAACCTGTGGGCTTGGGATCTTGAGGTTGGCTACGGTGGGGAAAACTATTATGGGATGGGTGCGTGGGAACCGGTTTTAGACGTTTACAGAGCGCTCTACAAGAGAAACATCCTAACGGACTTCGTAGACCCCTTCTCAGATGATTTGAACAAGTATCGCGTCTTGTTCGCACCATCCCTCATGGTGTTAAACGATAGGCTGGAGGACGCGTTAAGATCCTACGTGGATAGGGGTGGGGTGCTCATTGCCACTCCTAGGACTGGAGCGAAGGATTGGTGCAACAATATTGTTGACAAGCCTCTTCCGGGGAGAGTGGCAGACTTATTCGGCGTCACTGTTGAGGAGTACACTGGTCTGCCAGAGGGTGAAGCGTGCGGGGCAGTGTTCCTCAGGCAGAAGGTGTTCTTCAAGGCTCGAAACTGGATGGAGAAGTTGGCGGCTGAGGATGCTGAGGTTGTCGCTGAATACAGCTCAGGCATGTACAGGGGTAAGCCGGCTGCAACAATGAAGCGCTTCGGTAAGGGTATTGCTATTTACGTTGGGACTTTTGCCTCCTCAGAGTTTCACGATGAATTGGTCGACCGGCTTATAAGAATGGGTGCTGCTGAGGAGGTGCTTCCAGATGCCCTAGGGGTTGAGGCGACAAGGAGGAAGGGGGATGGTAAAGAAATCGTATTCGTTTTAAACCATAAGGATGAGACTGTGGAGCTAAATCTTGGCGGAAGGGTTTTCATAGACCTTGTTTCCGGCGATAGGCTGAGCGGCTCAGTAAGGATTGAGGGGCTTGATTTTAAAGCGGTGGCGCCTGGCTGAGCAGTGTCAACCAGCATCTAATGCTTCGAAGAGTCTCGCCCGCTGTTAAAGGTTAAAAAGCCAAGTGCTTTCAACCACTTATGTTTAAAACAAGGGTTATTGACATCGAGCAGGGTTCCTACGAGGTTCTGCTGAACGCTGACGACGCAGGAGAGCTCGGGGTTCATGCTCTCGACCATGTTAGAATATCCTGTGAGAAGGGGTCGCTTACGGCCGTGGCGAACATCACCTCGACGCTTTTAAGCAGAGGGGAAATAGGGGTTTTCACGGAGACAGCCAGATCCTTAGGGTTGAAAGACGGGGACTTGGTTAACCTTGTTCCAAGCGAGAGGCCTCAATCCATAGCCTTCATAAGGAAGAAGATGAAGGGGGAAAAGCTCTCCGGGGAGGAGATACGCGTGATTATTAGAGACATTGTGGAGAACAATCTTTCAGACATAGAGCTCTCCGCTTACGTGAGCGCTATCGAGATGCGTGGCATGGATATGGATGAGGTGACAGACATGGTTAAAGCGATGGTTGAGACCGGCGAGACCATAGTTTTCGACAAGTCGCCCATTGTCGATGTTCACAGCATCGGGGGGGTTCCCGGCAACAAGTATGCCCTACTCACTGTTCCAATAGTTGCTGCAAACGGTGTCACAATACCGAAAACATCTTCGAGAGCCATAACCAGCCCATCGGGGATAGCCGACACCATGGAGGTGCTCGCCCTAGTATCTCTCACGGCTCAGAAGATAAAGTTTATCGCTGAAAGCACCGGGGGTACCTTGGCCTGGGGTGGCAGCGTTAACCTTGCTCCAGCCGACGACAAGATAATAAGGGCAGAGTATCCACTCTCCTTGGACCCTAAGCCGCAGGTTCTTGCTTCAGTAATGTCTAAGAAGAAGGCTACTGGCGTGGAGCTTCTCCTAATAGACATCCCTACGGGGAAGGGGGCTAAGGTTGAGGCTGAGGATGAGGCTAGGAGCCTAGCCCAAGACTTCATAGAGCTCGGGAGGAGAGTGGGGATAAGGGTTGAATGTGCAATAACCTATGGTTCACAGCCCTTGGGCAGGGCTGTGGGCCCAGCACTGGAGGCTAGAGAAGCCTTGATGGCTTTAGAGGGAAAGTATGCGCCTAGAAGCCTGGTTGAGAAGTCCTGCGTCCTAGCCGGGATCCTGCTGGAGATGGCTGGTGTAGCTGAGAGGGGGAGGGGTAGAGAACTTGCTGAGGAGACTCTTAGAAGTGGAAAAGCCCTCTCGAAGCTTAGGGAGATTATTGCGGCTCAAGGAGGCAACCCTGATGTAACTTCCAACGATATTAAGGTAGGAAAGTACACTTACGACTTTACTGCTTGGGAGGACGGGTATGTTCAGATGGTGAATAATGCTGCTGTAATCCAGGTGTGCCGTACAGCCGGGGCTCCTAGGGATAAGGGGGCGGGAATGGTGATCTGGCAGAAAATGGGCAGCCAGGTTAAGAAGGGTGACAGGCTGTTTACGATTTACGCTGACAGCACGGTTAAGCTAGAGAGGGCTAAGACTTTAGCTCAGAAGCTCACACCTATACCCATAGGCGGAATGCTGCTGAAGAGGGTTCCAGACTATAGGGTTGCCTAAGTCTGTAGGAGCCTTTTGAACATAAATCATCCAAGTTTATAATGATAGTATGAGGAGCATTCTATCTTTACATCTTGATTCCTCCGAATTCTCAAATATAAGTTATTTTTTTACGCATACCTGTAACCCTAGGTTGAAAAACGATCTGGGAAGTAAGGTTTAAAACGTTTCGTGAATAAAAAGATGTAAAGGGAGGGGAAAGCATGGTAAGTAGGATCGTTAAAGACCTCTTCAAGATAAGGAAGCTTGTCTTAAGTGTAGCCATATTCACGGGCACGATCATCGTGAGCGTAGTCGGATCCGCAGTGTATCCTATAGACCCCTTAAAGATGGTTGGCCCTCCAGAGCAACCCCCTTCAGAGAAGTTCCCTTTAGGCACTGACAGTTGGGGGAGAGACCTCTTAGCGCTCTTGCTACACGGGATAAAAAATTCGTTCTACATAGGCGTCACGGCAGCCGCGATTGCGTT
>FMSI01009160.1_pt1 | contig 21857 bp, 17 predicted proteins | sample 1504471 | NCBI WGS metagenome assembly FMSI01 (sample SAMEA4475357, study PRJEB15587) | soil metagenome | biome: Soil; feature: Field | place: India | collected 2015-03-11 | depth 0 m
TATTTATCTTTTTTATTGAGAAATGAATTATTATATATATTCATAGCAGAATCAGAAACTCCATGGAGGGCCAAGATGCGTTTTACAAAATTATTTATCCCTACTTTACGGGAAGTTTCTTCTGAAGCAGAAGCTGTAAGTCATAAGCTTCTACTGAAAGCTGGGTTTATAAGGCAGCTCGCAGCTGGGCTCTATATCTTTTTACCACTTGCTTGGCGTGTTTTTAATAGAATAAACAGGATTCTCATTGAAGAAATGGAATCACTTAATGCACAAGAGATTACTATGCCTATTCTCCATCCGGCGGAAATTTGGCAAGCAACTGGTAGATGGTATGAGATAAAGGAAGAGATGTTCAGATTGAAAGATAGAAGTGGCAGAGACATGTGTCTCGGAATGACTCATGAGGAGATTATGACATGGTTAGCCTCTAAGGAGATCAGATCATATAGGGAACTACCTCAAATATGGTATCAAATACAAACAAAGCTTAGAGATGAAGCAAGACCTAAGGGTGGTATATTAAGAACCAGAGAATTTATAATGAAGGATAGTTACAGTTTTGATGCTGATGAAGAGGGGTTGGAGCGTAGCTATAAACTCCATGCCGATGCATATCACAGAATATTTAGGAGATGTGGTCTTAAATTTTATCAAGTCGAATCTGACCCTGGCATGATGGGAGGAGTACACGCTCATGAGTTTATGGCTCCCAGTCCTGCTGGCGAGGATGAGATAGTAATTTGTGATAGCTGTGGATACACAGCCAATATAGAAGTCGCTAAATCCATCCCCTCCCCTACTGATTATTGTGAGGAAACTGGAATAAACGAGTTAAAAGAAATTTATACTCCTAACAAAAAAACAATCAATGAACTTTCTGAATTTCTAATGGTTAGTCCATCCCATTTTATAAAAGCCATAGGTGTTTTAACTAGAGAGGGCTTTGTTCTCGCTTTAGTTCGTGGAGATCAAGAGTTACACGAAAAAAAACTTATTAAAATCATAGGCCCTTTTAGATCAGCCACTAAAGAAGAAATAATAGAACATTTCAAAGTAGAACCTGGTTTTATAGGACCTGTCAATTATAGTGGTCGAATCATTGCGGATGTCTCTTTAAAAAATGGGACCTTTATTACTGGGGCAAATAAAAAAGATTATCACTTAAAAGGGGTGAAATCTGATGTACATTTTAAAGCAGAATGGCACGACATACACTTAGTCAAAGAAAGGGACCTCTGTCCTGAATGTAGAAAGCCACTAAAAATTGAAAAGGCAATTGAAGTTGGTAATATCTTTAAATTAGGCACTAAATATTCTATTCCTCTTAATGCTGTTTTTTTAGATAAGAATGGTACCGAAAAACCTTTAATAATGGGTAGTTACGGTATCGGGCCAGCCAGAATAGCTGCAGCAGCTGTTGAACAAAATCATGATGAAGATGGTATTATTTGGAATAAAACTATCGCTCCTTTTGATATTCATATTTTGCCTTTAAATATGAATGATTCAAAAACTGCTGAAATAGCTGAATCATTATATAAAAACCTCTCTGAGATCTATAATACTCTAACAGATAAAAATATGGATGTACTTATTGATGACAGAAATGTAAGGCCCGGAGTCAAATTTAAAGATGCGGATCTAATAGGAATACCCATCCAGGTGATTATTGGAGAGAGGTCATTGAAAGAAAATTATATTGAGGTTAAAAGGAGACGCACAAAAGAAATGTTTAAAATTCCTCTATTTAGGAGTGAGGCTGCGATCGTTAAAATTTATTATGAGACAGACTGACTCTAAAGAAGCAACCATCTCTGCCATAGATATAGGTTCTAATACCCTTAGGCTTCTCATATGTTCTGTAGACAATGATAGGCTCATCAGAAAAGCAACCCTTAGGTGTGTTACAAGACTTGGGAAAAACTTGCAGACGAATGGTAATCTTACATTAGAAAGCATCGATAAATCAATAGCTTGTTTAAAAGAGTTTAAGAAAGTATGTGAACAATACAATGTTAGAGATGTTTTTGCTATAGGGACAAGTGCATTAAGAGAGGCAAAAAACACTCCAGAGTTTTTGAGTAAAATTAAAGATACTATTGGTTTAGATATAGAAGTCATATCGGGAGATAGAGAGGCTGAACTCGTTTTAGTAGGTGTATTACACGGACTTAATCAAAATTATGAAAATCTTGATATTAATAAAATTTTAATTTTAGATGTCGGTGGTGGTAGCACTGAATGGATAATTAGTGAGAAGAATAAAAATTCAAGTAAAACTTTTACAAAAGGAAGTTTACCTATTGGTGCTGTTAAATTATTTGAAAGTTTTATTACTATGGATCCACCTAACTTTTTAGAAATTAAGGCTATCAGAGATTACATATGTTCACAAATTAAGGCACATAATATAGAAGACCTTTTTTTAAGTAAAAATGTTTCAAATATCATTTTTATAGCTACAGGTGGTACCCCAACAACCCTTGCTGCCATAGATATGAAACTTGCTCAATACAATGGTGAAAAGATCCATTTGCATAAAATCTCTCGCCCTACCCTTCAACTTCTTTTTCAAAGATTGATTAATCTACCTTTCTATGAAAGAATTAAGATTAAAGGACTTGAACAAGATAGAGCAGACATAATTATAACAGGAACTTTAATACTTGTTACTTTTATGGAAGTCTTTAATTTTCAAGAGCTCATTGTCAGTGATTATGGTATTTTAGAAGGATTAATCATAAGTCAAAAAAAGAACTTTTTATCAAAGTTTTTTTAATATGATTTCTGATACGAGCAAAAAAGTGGTAATTAAAAAAGCAAAAGTGTCTCATGTAAAGCAAATACATAGATTTATTAATGACTTTGCTAAGAAAGAGATCATGCTTGCTCGCTCCCTTAACGAGCTCTATGAGTCTATAAGAGAGTTCTTCATTTATGAGGAAGATGGAGTAATTAAGGGAATATGCTCTCTAAAAATTGTTTGGGAAGACCTTGCAGAGATTAGATCCTTAGCTGTTAGAGAAGAGTGTCAAGGCAAAGGTGTGGGTAAAGCATTGGTAAAAAAATGCTTGAAAGATGCTAAGATGATAGGGATAAAGAGGGTTTTTGCTCTTACTTATCATCCAGAGTTTTTTAAAAAACTTGGATTTAAAGAAATCGATAAGAATAAACTACCTCATAAGATTTGGGGGGACTGTTTGAGATGTCCTAAATTCCCAGAATGTGATGAATATGCAGTAATTCTTCATATTTAGATAAAATTTACTATAAAAATCTTTTTGAGATAACACTTTAAAGTTAAAAATATATGTTAACTTTTTAATCGTTATAATCGATAAAGACTCTTATATTTGCCTTTCGTCTTAATTCATCAATATGTTTTTTTAATAAAGTATTAAACTGTTGCTCCAATAAGTATTTTTCTATTTGTTCTTTTAAATAAAAATAGTCTTCATTTTTAGCGCTTTGAACATTTCTTTTATAGAAATCAAATACCTCTTCTTCTTTTATTGAAAGGCGAGATCTAATTGCTATCTCTAGATAGTGATTTATCAAATCCTCGTCGGTGCTAAAATCCAATCTTAATTTTTTTGCCTCGTTTATCAATAAAATCTTATTTATGATTGACTCGATTACTTCTTTTTTAGTGATAGATGGACTAAGCTTGCTCATCTTTTCAAACTGCATATTAAGCTCTGAGAGTGTAATGGCATAGTCATCTACATATGCTACAAGCCTATCTATTACAATAGTATCAGCATAAGCGATGGGATGAATTAAAGCAATTATAATATAGGCCTTTATTATGATGATTTTTCCCATTTTAAAAACCATAAAAAAATTATAAGAAAAATATTAAAAAGCATGTCCTATACTAAAATGTATCTCACCTTTGCTCTCACCTGTGACTCTATTTAATTTATGACCATAATCTATTCTTAGAGGACCGGCAGGGGTTTTATATCTTATGCCCAGTCCTGTTGTAAACTTTAAGTTAGAAATATTAAATTGGCTACTCCTCTGCCAAACATCTCCTGCATCTATGAAAGCAACTACTCCAAAACCTTTTTTAGAATAGGTTCGTAATTCCAGATTGCCCATCAAAAAGGCATTGCCGCCGGTGGGATTCCCATCCTCACCCTTAGGACCTAATGTATCTTGAGCATAACCCCTGACTGTTGTTCTTCCTCCTAAAAAAAACCTCTCAACGATCGGTAATTCCTTTGTTTTACCAAAACCCTTTGCTAAACCGCTCCTTAAAGAAATTGCTAATACTATTTTTTCTGACAGCCTTATATATCTATTCCCATAAAAAGTCACTTTTACAAAATCTGTCTCTCCAAATAATAATCTTGATACCAATTTTGATGATAGACCCACCAAGAGTCCTTCAGTTGGCTCGAAAGGATTATCCCTTGTATCGTAGATTATACCAGGTCTAAGACCACTTATTATTAAAGTGCCCATGTCTTCCTTGGTAAGTATTACGTCTGGTTTTACATCAGATGTCCTTACTACAGAGAAATCATAAAAAATATCAGTCTTGAGGTTCCTATCAATCACTCTTTCAATGCCAAAGGAAAAATTGGTTCGCCTAAGTCTATAAAGTACCTCTTTAGTGTCCAAGCTCTTTTCTTGCCTGTTTTCTAATAGGAACATTGATTTTAAACTCATATCACGAACTAAAAACCATGGCATTATATACAGGAGGGAAAGACGTTTTTCAAGACTACTCAATTCAGTTCTAAGGGAGCCGTATCTGTTCATTCCCCAAAGGTTTTTATGGCTTAAATCAGCAAAAAATCTATATTTTTCATATTCTCCATAACCAAAACCCACTTCTAAGGCTCCATGATCTTCTTCCTCAAAATAATAAAGTATATCCCTTTTATTATTAAAGTGGTAATCAGAAAGTTTAATTTGCACCTCACTAAACAACCCAAGTTTTTGTAATTGTTGTTTTTCTACTAAAGTTAAGTTTAAATTTAGGGGTTTACTCTCTTCATGTTGTAATTCTCTTTTTATAACTACAGATTTTGTTCGCTCATTTCCAATTAGAACAGGCTTTCCAAAATAAAAGATATCACCCTCATAGATTAAAAAAGTAATTTCTGCTTTGTTTTCAATAAAAGAGGTTTCAACAGAGACTTTTGCATTGATAAAACCTTCTTGATGATAAATTTCTAATATCCTTCTTCGAGAATCTGCAATATCTATCTCATTATAGGGACTCCCAATTTTAAGAGGAATCTTCTCCATAAGATATTCATTAGAGTAAACTTGACTGTTTTTGAAAGTAATGCTATTTACGATCACTTGATAACCTTCATAAATAAAGAATTCTATTTCCACCTCCTCACCATTTATTTTTATGTCAGGTTCATAGACTTCTGCTTCGATGTATCCCAGAGAGTGATAAAGTTCTTTTATGTTTTCTTTGTCAGACTCTATATATTCTCTGTTATAAACATTGCCTACCTTTAGATTAAGAATATTTTTAATTCTATCTTCTTGAAGTGAGACTCCTGTCAAGAGTATGTTCTTTACAGTATATTTAGTGCCTTCGAATATATAGAACCCTATAGTTATGATATCTTCTCCTATGGAAGTTATCGGGATGATATTGGCAAAAGCAAAGCCTGAACGATGATAGAGAAGAAGTAATCTTGCCTTGAGCTCATCTATAATATCACTATTCAACTCTCTTAGATCACGAATTTTAATCTCTTTCATCAAAGTAGTGGTGTCAATTAATTCATTTCCAAAAAAGTCGATTTCCAGCTTTTTACCAATAGAAAAATTTATTGTTAAGACACCATTATTAAAGTGATAATTTAAGAATGAACCCATCCTACCTTGTTTTTCATGAAAATTTATAAATCTCTCCTTGAGCTTCTCGAGCCTTGTCTTGTCAAAAATATCTCCTACTGCTAAATCTAAAATAGATTTGACATTTTCAGACGGTTCTGGTTGGATGATAATTTTTTCTATTATCGTTGGAGAGCCTTCTTCGACCTTAAGAAGCAATATACATCTATTTTTCTTCGTTGGCTTTATTGAATACGTTGCCTTTGCAGACGTAAAACCTCTTATTTTCATCTGTTCAATTAGAAGATTAATTCCCTCGTTGATTTTAATAGGATTAAGTCTATCTCCTTTCTTAATTTGAAGATTTTTTAAGATAAAACTTCTGGGAAAAAATTCATTTTTTAATATCTCTATTTTCTCAATAATTTTTTTCTCCTCAACTTTTACAATTATATGTGAAAAATCTTTATCACCCTCTACAACAAGGTTCTCAAATATCCCCTTCAAAAAAGCTCTCTTAATTCCTATTGCTAAGGTTGGAGAATCTAAGGTATTGCCGACTCTCAACGCTAAAAGTTCAAGCAATTCTTCCTTCTCTATTGAATATAGCCCAACTACCTCTATATTCTTGATAGGAGGTCTTTTGATTTGATCATTAGAGAAGGAATTTTGTGAATGATTTAGTAAAAAAAACAAAATAGCGATTAAAGTGCAAATAACTCTAAAAAAACTTTTAAAGATTTTCATTATCTGAATTCAAAACGAAATTTAATATCTCCCCCAATGCCTCCTCTTTCATCCCTTACACCAACTAATGATATATTTTTATCTACAAAGTATTCAAATTTCCATAGCTGTTGCTCATTATTCCCCGTAGATACACTATAAACAATTTGCATTTTACCATCTAAAATCTTTTTTAAAATTGTAATTCTTGGATTAATAGTTCCAGTAATTTTGGAAACTTGAGGGTCTACTTGAATTCTGTCAACTCCTGTGATGATTTTTATTCTTTCTTCGAGGACTTCCTGTAATTTGCCAGCAATAAAGGAGGTTGCTTCAACAGTTCCTACACTGCCCTCCAGCCCTTTTAACTGTTTGTCTAAATAACCTAAGGTTAAAAGGCTTAAAATATCACTCTCATTCAAAATAGGGTCAGAACTGAGAGAAAGATTGAAATTTTCAATACCACCCTGGAGACTGAGTTTTATTTGATAATTTTTGACTTTTGTCTCTGCTATTAAGTCAAAATAGGGTTTAGTCTGAGTGGGATCGATAAAATCAACTCTTGCTTTTATAACTTTGAATTCATTGCTTCTAAAATAGACTTTCCCCTTATCCGTATATATCTTGCCTAATATAACAGGATCACCAATTGTCCCCTTTAATAAAATATCCATTCGACATGAAGCGTCAGCTATATTATTATCGATTATTAAATTGTCGCTCTTAACTCTGACATTAAGAGTTGTCCGTCCAAATCTTGAGGCATCGGTTCTTTGTCTTTCTTTTTTGCGCAAATCTAAGAGCCATCTTTTCCATTCAAACCTTTGACTATACAAAGATTTTTTTATATATATATCACCTGTCAATTCTTGGAAATTCAAATCACCTTTATAGTGAAAATCGCCATCAAAATTGATCCAAGCATCCTTAGTAGGCTGAAGATTTATATTTTTAAGTTTAGAAAAAAAGTAAAAATTTTTGATGTTTAATCCCTCAAGGTACACTGACCCGTAAGTAGATATATCCCCTCCCCCGATTTTTCCATCTAAGTTTTTAAAAATTAATCTATCCCTTTCAACGTATAGATATGCAGAAACTGATGTGATTTTATAAGGTATTTGTTTAAAGGCTAAAGAGCCATCTGTTAAATCGATACCACCGTCAACGGTGGGATTATCCCAGTTACCTGTAAGCGATATAACGAAATAGGTTTTTCCCCTCAAAGATTCAATATCTTTAAAAAGCACTTTAAAGGGAGTAATTGATAGAGCTCCCTCGAACAGTAAATCATAATATTTCCCTATTAAAGCCGACCCACTTATAGAAAATTCTGTATCTATACCGTGCATGATAAAATTATCAACATTAATCAGATTATTTTTTATGGTCAGCGAAATGTCAGAATTATTAATAAGCCAAAAGCCAAAAGATGAAAGATAAAATCTTTTTAAGTTAATCTCCCCATTAATTGTTTTTTTATTTCCTGTTGCTACTATTTTTCCTGAAAGATTCAACATCATATCTTCTGGAGCATCCTTTAGGATTCCTCTAAATAGACTTGCATAATTCATCGGTTTAAATTCTGCTGTAACTGCCCATGGGAGCTCTTCTGTTAAACCTAACCTTCCTTTTGCTTTAATATTTCCCCCTAAAAACGAAATATTAAAATCTGCCTGCTGTTGAAAAACATTTACCTCGAGGTTACCATTGTTAAAGGTTTTTCCATTATTATTTTTTAAAATGAGACCACTCTTAACTTTCATGTTCGGATTTTCAAAGGTTCCTTCACCATCTGCAACAAAATTATCTAAATCAATTTCAAAGGGTATATAACGGTATTTTTCTGAGGCTGGTATTAAGAAATCATTTAATCTTATCCTTTTACTGTGTGCATAAAATTTAAACCTTTTATCGAGAGAAAACAAGCCATTAAAACTCAATGAAGAGCTCTTTCTCTTTAAGTGAGCCTTTGAGATTATGAACTCCTTCGCTTTATACATAAAATTACCTTCAATAGTATCTCCCAAGTTGTTATTTTTTATACCAAATTTGTCAATATAAAAATTACCTAAAAAATTTAAGGAAATAGGTTTACCTCTAACAAAAAAATCTGTATTTAGATAACCTTTAAACTCTGGTAAGCCCTTAAAGATAGAAGAAATCTCACATAAATCTCCATTAATTACTTTTATGCCTAAATCATATTCAGGGTTACGAAAGTCAAAGAGTTTGGTAACATTCTTGAAATGTACATTACCAGTTGCCGATATCTTTCTTGTCTTAACTGTAGCTTTATTTTCAGAAGATAAAGTTCTAACTGATAGAAGATTTTTATTATAAGTTAAATCTGCTTTAAAATTGCTAAATGTAATGTTTTTGCTATTAAAGATTTCGGGCAAATGCAAATTTTGGGTATGTAAAGATATTTCGTCAGAACTCAAAGATATATATAAAGATGGGTTTTCAAAGTCTCCGAAAAGCTTAATGTCAAAAGAGCCTTTACCAGATAAAGCGGTGAAATAAGGATGAAAGAGTTCTTTCAAATCCTTTGTTTCACCCTGTCCAGAAAAATTCAATCTTTTATTATTAAGATCTACTATACCTGAAGTCGTTAATTTCGAATGTTGGGTTGAGAAATTTAATTCTTTAAAGGTTAAAACCCTATCATTAGAGATTATTTCTCCCTCTATTTCTTTTATTCTTTCTTTGATATTTTTACCAGAGGATACATTTCTATAAAAAAAGGTTATATGAGGGTCAAAAATTCTTCCAGAAGATTTTACTCTACCATTCACCTTACCTATAGCTATTCCAGGATCCCACTGTATCAATCCAAAAAGCTCTTTACTTGATACATCCTTAGCATAAATATCAAGAGAAAAATAATTGACAACAGGTAAAGCTATTTCTACATCAACAATTGCTGAACCACTATAAAGTGAAGCAACTCCGTTAGTAAACTTCATACGATTTTTTTCATAGGAAATGTCACAACTAGCTTTATCAATTTTCACATTGAAGAGTTCACCCTTTTCAAGTTGGGCTTGTGCATTAAATCTAATATCGTTCAATGCTCCATGGATCGTTCCTTTAAAATTTGCTTTACCCATAAGTCTTTCTTTAACCTTTAGTAACTCCATTAAGGTTTCTAAATAGAGATCACCTTTTATTGATAAATTTAAAAGGATATTATTTACATCCCCCTTTAAGTCTAATAATTTGATTGCTCCCTGAGCTAATATCGAGCCTTCGCCTTTATTTTTAAGCCCGAAGACCTTTTTCAGGGAATCTACAAGGATTTTCAATTCTGAATGGAGTTCACCTCTATAATCTCTCAGGTCCAGAAAACCCTTCGTTGTGAGATCTGAATTATTTAAAGCTAATTTTAATGATTTGACTTCCAAGACATTATTTTTTAAGGCTAAATTCATTTCAACTATGCTATCTATATTGAAAGTATCCCTTTTAATAAATATAGCTTTATTTGTGAAAAATTTGAGTTGCGGATTATCAGATAATAGAATATGTGCATCCAGATTGCTTAATGATATTAAAAATTGATCTTCTGAGAAAGATAGACTACCTTTCTCAATCTCAACAGATCTAACAGTAATTGGTTGCTCAGTTCTGGTTTTAATAGAGTCGAGACTATCCTTAGCATGGGATTTGAAAAATTTCACTAATTCATTAAATTCTTTTTGATCTAAAAAAATTTTTGGATCCTTTAAAATTAGCTTTTTGATGAAAATTTGTTTGCTAAGAAGATCAAAAAAGCTGAGATAAGCTTTGATCTTTTTTATATGGATCGTCTCTGAGGTAATATGATTATAGACTTTAAAATCATCTATTCCAACATAAAGTGGTAATGTGTTGAGATATAATCTCTCAATTGTTACTTTCCTATTGAAAGCATTTTCAAAGTATGGTGTTACTAAATCTTTTAATCTCTCTGAGACATAGGATGTACGGAAAAATAAAGAAGATGATAGGAAAAGAACCGCAATCGAGATAAAGAAAAATATTAATTTTTTATTCACCTATTTATGAGTTCTCTGAAAATTTTAAACTTATTTTTACAAATATTATAGCTTAGAGAGTTTTAAAGGTTCAGTTTTTTTTGAATAGAATCTTTTTAATATCCTCCCAATCATCTACAGGGATTGATCCTTCTCTCTTTCTAAAGCTAAAGAATATTGGTTTTTCTTTATTTTCGGAATTGGTAATATAAATATCACCTACAATTGCTTTTACTGTTATACCCTTTTGATTGAATTCTTCATAACAATGTCCATCTTTACATGGAATTACTAATAAATCAATGAAACCATGTTTTTTCAAGAATTCCCTTATAAAATTTTTGCCTATAATACCACTTTGAAGAATTATTACAGGATATTTTTTATTAATTTGTCCAATTACCTTTTGACTTCCTTCTCTAACTGAAGTTCTATAGTGAAAGGGATTGTTTTCTAATAATCCTTCCTCAAATTCGACAAGAAATACTTCAGATTTTTTTGGAAGGACGAGTAAGTTAGCTGAAGAACTTTTAGTAGCAGATTTTACAAAAATTTTGAAAAGCCCGATCTTATTTGGTTTATGATATTTAAAAGCAAAGCCATCGATACCTGATAAAGCCTTGCCTATCGATTTTTCATCAATAAAGATTTCTACAAGCTCACCTCCTTTTTTAAATAATCTCTCCTTAATCTCAATTTTTATCACAACCTCCTCATTTTTAACTGCTACGGTATCGTAAACTACTATCTCTGCATAGGTAGTTGATAAAAAGACAGCAGATATGGAAATGATTATATATAATAATTTCAAAAAGTAAAAACGATACATTATCAATTGGAGAGATTCTTAGGAATTGTAAAGTAAAAAGTGCTCCCCTCCCCTACTCTACTTTCTACCCAAATCTTACCGTGATGTGACTCCACTATATTTTTCGTGACCGTCAGTCCCAAACCTGTTCCTCCTCCCTCACGGCTTACACGATAAAAGGCATCAAATATATATGGAATGTGCTCCTCAGGAATACCTATACCTGTATCAGTTACTTCAAATAATAAATTCTCATCCTTGTTTAAAAGCTTAATTTTCACTCTGCCATCTTTTTTATTATATCTAATAGCATTATCTAAAAGATTGGTAATCACTCTACTGATCATATTTGGATCTAAATTGATAGTTAATGGAATGTTTTCATCATATTCTAAATAAATTTTAACGTTCTTCTTTTCTGCTTCGATTTTTAACATCTCTATTTGTTGTTTTACTAAACTAATTATATCAACTAGCGCAAGAACAGGCTTACATTCTCGCGCTTCAAATCTGGTGAACTCCAAAAAGTCGTTTATTAGAGCTTGTAATTTTAAAAGTTCCTCCTTTTGTATTTCGAGATACTCCTTTTGGGCGTCCGTTAAAGGACCAACCTTACATGACAACAGCCTACTAAGGACTCCCTGAGCTATAATTACAGGGTTTTTCATATCATGCGCAAACATAGATAATATATTCTTTCTCTCCCTCTCTAATTTAACTGACTCCGTAATATCTTCAAAGGTAATAACTGTTCCTCCAGCAGGGTCCTTAAAGGGACTCACTTTTACTCTAAAGGTCTGCATTAGGGGAGAGTGGAGTATTATCTCTTTTTGTTCCTGTTGAAGAAGTGATGCACTAGTAAGCCAAGGAATAAGATCAAAGAGATTATTATTTAATGCCTCTGTTTTTTTTATGTGAGTAATTGATTCCATAGATTTATTCCAATATTTGATTTTATTTGTTGCATCAACAGTTATAACTCCTATAGGAGTGCTTTCTAAAATATTCTCAGTAAATTCTTTTAAAGAAGAGAGTTCTCTATTAGCTTGGGAAAGTTCCTGTCTCGATAGACGAAGACTAGTTATAATATTCTTTAAGGAATCAGAAAGCTCACCTCTGTCTTGCTCAGTTAAAATTAAACGGTTTTCAAAAATAATTGAAGCCATAGCTGTGCCAATTGCTCCAGCTAAAACCTTTTCAGCCTCATGCCTTAATTCCAAGAGGTTATTAGAGGAGAGTTCTGCCCTCGTTATGTTCTTTGAATTTAGAAAATTCTCGATTATTTTATTCGCTTCTGCCTGTCCTAAATATTGAATCAAGATATTTTCAAGGTCTTTTAGGGTATAGGACCCTGTAATTAAGGGGTGCCTTGCCCTATCATAACATTCTACGAAAATATAGGATTGTATTTCCTCTTCCTTTGATTGTTTTGAGAAAACTGAAATCCCAATATAAAAAAGAATATTAAAAAGCGAGCTCCAAAATATTACATGAGTCCATTTTTCAAGTCCGGTGATACCAAAGAGACTCCTAACATTTAAAAATTCAGATTTAGTAAGTTCCACTATAAAACTTGATTTATCAATTACATTTGCCTCTATTAGTGCAGGTATTATTAAAGTATAGAACCATATAACAAAACCAGCGATTAGACCAGCTATTGCACCAGCTTTAGTGCCTCTCTTCCAATAGAGTCCTATGAGAAAGGGAGGAGCAAATATTGATACCGCAACAAATGATTTTAACCCAATATCTACCAAAGCATATAAATCGCCGATGGTGATAGCCGCTACATAACCCAAGAAAACAACTAATACAATAATTAGTCTTTTGATATTAATAATTATAGATGGAAACTTTGGACTTTCTTGAAATTTCAAAAGTGCTGGCATAACAATGCTATTCATAACCATAGTGCTCAGTGCAAGAGACTCTACAATAACCATAGCTGTAGCAGCAGAGAAACCTCCAATAAATACTAACAAGGAAAGGTATTTTTCACCTTGACTCAAAGGGATGGTCAAGACAAAATAATCTGCAGCTTTATAATCTCCTCCTAATAACAACCCCCCATATGCAATAGGTAAAACAAAGATATTTATTAGAAAGAGATAAAGTGGAAATAACCATATAGCTTTTGTTAAATGTTTCAGATCATAATTTTCAACAACTGCCATATGAAATTGTCTTGGTAAAAAGATTATGGCCATCATACAAAGATAGGTGAGAGCAAACCATTCAGTGTATCCTACCCCTAAGGATAAAAGATGATTAAATTCTGATTGTTCCATTCTTAATAAAATGTCACTAAAGCCTTCAAATAGACCAAAAGTTACAAAAAAGCCAACTGATAATAAAGCAGCCAACTTGATAATAGACTCAAAAGCTACAGCAAAGACAAGACCACTCTGCCTTTCAGGCGTGACAAGTTTCCTTGCTCCAAAGATTATAGCAAATATTGCAAGCATTAAGGTTATAAAAAGACCGATCTCTAATCCACCTGCTTGATCCCCAGAGATTAAGATAAAGGTGCTCATTATTGCTTTTATTTGTAATCCAATGTAGGGTATGATACCTATAACTGTTATAATCGAGACTATTGCTGCTAAAGCTAAGGAGTTGCCGTATCTTGCACCAATAAAGTCAGATATTGTTGTAATTCTATTAGCTTTTGCAATAGTTATAATTTTTTTAAGTATCACCAACCATAAGACTGCCATCAGGGTAGGACCGATATAGACTGTGAGAAAACTTAAGCCACTCGTAGCAGCTTTTCCAACACTACCGTAGAAAGTCCAAGAAGTACAATATACTGCTAAAGAGAGTGAATATATATAAGGATTATTAACTATACTCCTTCCCTCTTTCTCCCTCTTCTCAGCATAGTAAGCGACTATAAAAAGGATAAGCACGTAAAAGAAAACAATTAGAAAAAGGTTTAAAGTCGTGAACATAAGCTTTTGATTTTAAAATGTTCTATAGTTAAAACAGGTCTTAACCCTGCTTTTATTAAATATTAAACTTTAAACTAAGCTTAAAAATTGTATTATGTAATCATCCAATTAATAAGAATACCCTTTAAAATAATATAATAATATCACTCTTTGAAAACTATCTCAACATATCCTACTAAATAGTTTATTCTTAGAAAAAATATCAATTGTTTTTTTTGATATCAATTTTTTTCATTTTTTATCCTCTTTCAATATAAAAATCGAAGATAAAAAAATAAAAAGTCTGTTTTTACCATATACATCTTGAACATCTTTTCAAAAAGCTCTCTTTTAAGGAGCTCGGTATTGAAGGGTCCTCTGAGTCCCCCTTTGAAGTTGAATAGAAGCGATTTTAATACAAAATGCCAGTTGAAAAAATGCTTAAAAAGGCAATTGAAAAGTCTTAAAAGGGAGAATCTTTTGAAACTTGAAACACAAATAGAGATTTCGACTGAAAGACTCTCAGAATTAATAAAATCATCAAATTATTATAACATAAAAGTAAAAAGATTAAAGCATTTGCATAACTCAAAGATATCAGAACTGATAAGTTAAAGAAACCCCTTTTTGAAATAAACATACAATTATAAGCCGCCGTGGAAAAGAAAATTAGTTGAACTATCTATGTGAAACTTAGGATAAAATCTATTAAAGTATGATTCTTTTCTTTAGTAGTAAAAAAGGTAAAGGCAAGAGAATTATTGCCGTTACTGCAATCCATAAAACATCGTTTATTACTGTAAATTCGCCAAAAGCAAACGCCCTTGCCACATTTACCAGATGAACCAAGGGGGTGAAGTAGGCTATATCAGATATAATTGGCGGAAGTTTATCAAGAGGGAAAAAGATCCCTGAAAAAAGAAACATAGGGGTAATCAACAATGTATAAAAGTAATTAAATGAATCAATGCCAGGGACTATTGCTACTGCAATAATGGAAATCTGAGCAAATATTAAACCGCTCAAAAAAAGTATGGGAATAAGAAATAAGATTTTATATGATTCCACAAGACCGAATGATGCAATAACAACTATTATTGTTATCCCATACCACGTACTTTTAGTAGCCCCCCATAATAGTTCGCCCGCTATGAGTTCATAAATATTAATAGGAGTTGATAAAATAGCATCAAAAGTTCTCTGATAATACATTCTCACATAAGTTCCGTAGGTACATTCATAAATAGCCGAAAACATCGCTGATGAGGCTACTATGCCTGGTGCAATGAACTTTACATAGGGTATTCCATTTATTTCTTTTATAAGTGCTCCAAGTCCTAACCCTAAAGCAGCAAGATATAAGATGGGATCTACAAAGTTAAGAACCAAGCTTGACTTATAGAGTTTTGTGTATACAGTAAAATTTCTTTGCCAAACTCTTAAAGCTCTTTTAAGCCTCAAGCTCTCTCCCTGTCATTTGTAAATACACAGACTCAAGATTCCCCCCATATTTTTTGATTAGATTTAAAGGGGAATCTATGACTAAGATTCTCCCTGAATCCATGATTGCTATACGATCGCAAAGCCTTTCAGCCTCTTCCATATAATGGGTAGTTAAAATTATTGTAATTCCCTCTGACTTAAGTCCTGTAAGGTTTTCCCATACCATATGTCTACTACTTGGATCAAGCCCAATAGTTGGTTCGTCTAAAATCAATAACTCAGGACTGTTTATTAAAGCTCTGGCGAGTAAAAGTCTTCTTTTCATTCCACCTGAGAGTTTTCTAATGTTTAGATTTGCTTTATCTTTAAGTTTAACAAAATCAAGCAATTCCATCGCCCTGTGAAGTGACTTTTTCTTCGAAATGTCAAAATACCTTGCGTAGACAATTAGATTCTCTAAAACCGATAAATCTATATCTAAATTTTCCTCCTGTGGCATAACACCAATTTTTGATTTTATAGTACTTGGTTCCTTCAAGACATTTAAACCAAAAACCTTTATCTCACCAGCGGTAGGTAGCATAAAACAATATATCATTCTCATTATAGAAGTCTTTCCGGCACCATTTGGACCTAAAAATCCAAAACATTCACCTTTAAAGACTTGAAATTCTACGTTATCTACAGCTCTAAACAGTCCATAATCTTTTACAAGACCCTTTGCTGAGACCACAACCATTGGTGGATATTATAGCATTAGTAGATATCCTCTTTTAATTTGCAAAGTTGAAAGGAAAAACAAATTCATTTGCAAAGTTGAAATAGGTCTTTTAACTTTTTAGCTTAAAAAACAGAGACTTATGTAATGGTATATTAATTGCTTTATTTTTATAAAAAAGATTGAGAAAGGGTAAATGTAAAAATGAAAAAAAGAGGATTTAGTAAGGAGATAACGAAAAAAAGCACCCTATTAGGTGCAGTAGGAGGGTTTATTCTTTTTACTATTGTAGGATTATTTCCCAGTTCCTTCATAGGTGGTGTTATTGGTCTGGAGATAGCCAAGTATTTTTTGGGTTCTCCTCTGAGTACTGAATTATTAGCAAGATCTATTGTAGGAATAAGTATGGTAATAGGGATAATCACAGCAGGTTTAACTTTCATAATTGGAGCATCTTTCATTGGCTGGTTATTCGGATATGTAGTGCAATCATTGAAAGTAAAAACAATTCCTAAAACAGCTTAAAAAACTATAGAAAGGAGTATGAAATGAAAGTAACAGGATTATCAAAAAAGGGACTTTACGCTGGTGCCATTATTGGGATAGTCTTATTCGTAGTAATAGGATTGCTCCCAAGCTCTTTTATAGGTGGAGTATTAGGTTTAAAGATTGCAAGCCACATCTTTGGAGTTCCCTTAGGAATTGCAATAATGCCAAGAGTTATTGTTGGAATTACGATGGTTCTCGGAGTCTTAATAACAGGAACTATTTTCGTAGTAGGTTTATCTTTCATAGGTTGGCTTTGCGGGTATGTAATTGAAGTACTCAAAGATAAAAAGGCAGAAGTAAAAGAGTTAGCTGCAAAAGAACACAAAATATAATCGTATAAGTATAATCGTATAAGGAGGAAGATAAAATGGCAGAAAATTTACCCAAAACAGAGGTAGCAACAGAAGTTGCAGTCCCTACAAAATGGGATATTCTTATTAGCAGATTAACAGGGTTAAGCAGATCTTATTATCTCCTGTTAGGTTTGTTTGCCTTCATAGCTATTATTGGTGTAGCTGCAGGGCTACATGCAATGTATATTGGATATAGTCACGCTTATAATGTTAGTCGCGAAGTGCCATGGGGGATACTAATCTCAACCTATGTCTTTTTTGTCGTTACTTCTACAGGTCTTTGTCTTGTATCATCTATTGGACATGTGTTTGGAATAAAAGATTTCATGCCAATTGCTAAAAGATCTGTTTTTCTTTCTATCGTTACGATCATAGCAGGCTTCACAGTGATATTCTTTGAGATTGAAAATCCTTTTAGAATGGCTATTTATAACATTATTTCACCTAATTTATCTTCTAATATCTGGTGGATGGGAACTTTGTACGGAGCATATCTGTTCTTTATGACAGTAGAATTCGTATTGCTCCAAATTGAAAAACATAGGCTGGCTACCTATGCAGGTTTTATGGGTGTGGTATCAGGTATTGCAGCCCATAGCAATCTTGGAGCAGTTTTTGGAATGCTACATGGCAGAGAGTTTTGGTATGGACCCTATATGCCTATATACTTCATAGCATCAGCAATGGTATCAGGCTGTGCAACTATACTATTTTTTACGTATCTTGCCCACAAAATTAACAATGAACAAATAGATAAAATAGTGGCTAAAGCAATCAATGCAACAAGAAAAGTCGGCATATTAACCATATGTATAATCATGTTCTTTACAGCATGGAAGATAATAACAGGCTTTGTTGGAGCAGAAGGTAAAAGAGAAGCTCTTATGGTTTTACTAACTGGCAAATATTCCTTTAACTTCTGGGTTTTAGAAGTAGCAATAGGTATGCTCATACCGCTGATTCTATATATACTCTCAAGGGGTAAAAATGCAAAATTGATTTTTGCTGGATCAGCTCTGATGATCTTCGGCATATTTTTTATGAGGTATGATCTAGTGGTAGTTGGACAAGTTGTCCCTGTATATTACGAACTCGGCGTTACTGAATACGAAACCTTACTCTCTTACTCTCCATCAATACATGAAATACTGGTGGTTTTAGGTGGTATGGGAATTGTTGGAACAACCTTTTTATTAGGTGAAAAAATTTTTAACGCCCATAGAGTTGAAGAGCATGAACATGCTCATATTGTAGTAGACTTCAAAACCGTTGAAATAGTTGATACAAAAACTCTAAAAGAAGTGAAATAAGGAGAAGCGATGATACTCAAAAAGCTTAATTTTGATAAACTTAAAGTTGAATCAGTTGAGTCTCTTCCAAAAATAGAAAGAAGAAAGTTCCTTAAAATAGGTTTTGCTGTAACAGGCTTATTATTAGGAGGTAAGATCCTTTCTCTTACCTCCCTTATCGATAAGGGTTACGCCTTTCAAAGAGATAAGTATCCTTATAAGCCTCATTACAGCATGTTAATCTATCAAAATAGATGCATAGATTGTGAACTTTGTGTAGAAGCATGTGCAAAGACTAACCAGGTTCCACCTTATGGTTTTAGAACTACCATATTACAAAGGAAAATGCCGAAGGCTATAGACCAGCAGATTGAATTCATTCCTGTTTTGTGTAACCAATGTAATAGGCCGCCCTGTGTGACTGGCTGTCCAACAAAAGCAACTTACAAAGATAAGCAGAATGGGATAGTAATGATGAATAATAAGAAATGTATAGGCTGTAAAACATGCATGACTGCATGCCCCTATAATGCGAGATATTACAATGAAGAAAAGCATGCAGTTGATAAGTGTGATTTCTGTTATGCATCAAGATTATCAAAAGGACTAAAAACAACTGCCTGTTCAGAAGCTTGTCCTGCAAGTGTCAGGATATTCGGTGACCTTTCTGATCCTAACAGCGAAGTCTATAGAATGGTTCACCAATTAGAGAAAACTGTATGGGTACTAAGACCCGAAAGTGGTGCAGTTCCAAACGTTTTTTATACAAGAGGATAAGATAGAAATTGGAGGATTGTAATTCAATGAAAAATCTTAGGTTTTTAGCTATTTCAATTTTTATATTGATATCTGTTTTCATGATTGCAGACTTATTTTTTGTTCATATCGGTATGGCTGAAGATACAATCATTTACACAAAACCTGTCAAAGCTGTTATTTTCAATCATAAAGCCCATACGGAAGATTACGGGATAAGCTGTAACATTTGTCATGATAAACTATTCCAGATGGAGGCACTAAGTGTCGAGAAAAATATTGATTTCAATCATAAGTCTTTTAGCAAAGGAAAATATTGTGGTGCCTGTCATGATGGGAAAAAGGGTTTTGCAATGGATAAACAATGTACAAAGTGCCACATAGGAGTTAAAGGATTGAATACAAAAATTAAAAAGTAGAAATTTGATTATAAAATTCTATAAAAATTTACAGTCTGACCTATATATAGAAGAGCTTAAAAGTTAAGAGAAATTCAAACTTTTAGGCTTTTCTTTTTTAGGCTAACATAACCACTAAAAAATGTTGACCGGCTCATAGATGTGACTTATGCTTTGTTTTTCTTCATTATCTCCAAATTAATTCTTCCACACTCTTTTATAGTCATTTTAACCCCTTTTGACTTTATCAATTTAATTATGAAAATACTAAAAACAAATAGCCTTTTCTGGTAATAGAAGCATTTATTTTTTTGATAGTCTCCAGACAATTTTTTTGTATAATAAAAACAGTCTCTATGAACTTGGGTTTTCTATCATAGTTTAAAACTTAAGAAGGCATCGATGGTGAACAGAGAAAAGAAAGTCAAAATTTAGTTTGTCTCAGGCTTAATTCTATAAATAAAAAGGTATCTAAAAGTTAAAAAGCTACTGATATATAACTGATATATAAAATAACGACATTGCCCAAAAATTTTTAACAAGAAATCCGTAGGTATATAAAAAATATTAGTCTAATGACCAAAAAGTTAAGCTTAAGGGACTTTAAGTGGAGAAAAGGCTTTATTTAAGGACAGGAGACAAGGTAGTGCACACAAAACATTATTCATGGGGTTATGGTGAAGTTATAGAAGAAAGACATTCTAATTTGCCCGGCGGTTTTTGTTTTGTGAGAATACTTTTTGCTGATGGTCAAGAGCGGTCGTTTATAAATGATATGAATAATGAGCTTTGTTGCTACTACACGGGAATTAAATTAGTAGGACAATTCAATCTCTGGGAGTCTTGAAAAAAGCTTTAAGGATTATCCAGGCTTGAATGCTTAAGTCCTTCAAAGGCATATACTATCCTTTTCTCTTTCTCCTTTTTTTCCTCTGGATAGAGGTCAAAATTGCATTCATTAAGCATCCTTTCACATTCACTTTTTGATGGTATAGATTCAATAGACCCTTCTGTGGCAGTTCCTGTAGTAGTATTAATAAATCTAACGAATTCACCATCAGTAATTATTGCATAAGGAATCGGAGATGAATTTATTACCCTGCAAAGGGCAATTGTATACCTCTCCCACGAGTCTAATGAGCAGGTTGCACACTGGACTAAAATCAGATCCTTTCCTTTAGCTTTGAGTATAAAATCTACAGTCACATCGAATATTAATTCATCCAAATTAAGTGAAAAGACCTTTTTTACTTCTACTTCTTCAGGGCTGAATCCTTTTTTAGTAATTAAAAATTCAATTAAACGTTTTTGAATATTGGAAAGACAAAGACTTTCTATGTAAGCCTCATATTTAAGATATTCTGTTATTAATCTGTTTCTTTCTTCAGGGCTATCAGGCATCCTCTCGAAAGGGGGAAAACAAGACATTTTTACTCTACCTTCTGATGCCTTCTTTTAAGATTAAGCCATATCGAGGATGTTCAAAAGCGTGAATTTCTGGATATTTACTATATAACCAACCATTAAAAATTTTCTGATCTCTCTCATAGATTATTGCCCTAACAGCCGGATTATTAGGTTCAATGCTTTTGGTGGTAATGATATCTTTTTCCATCCTGAAATCAGGCAAAAAGTCCTTACAAATGATTTTAAGATCAGTACCTGTTATAGTAAATTCAGTATTTAATTTGACAACATATTCAGCTTTTTTCTTGTTATACTTGTCCTCAAATATTAGTCTCACTGAATCCCATTTCCTTTGAACCTCTGAGGGAACTATTACTTTTCTCTCACCCTTAATTGTAATATTTCCATGGGGCGAAGGCGATTTTTGCTCTTCTAACTTAACTAAAGGGACTTGAATAGGCTTTTGAACTGGAGTAAAAGGCTGAACCTTTTGAGGAGCGGAATCCTGTTTCTTTTCGCATCCATAAATTGCTAAAAAAAGCAACAGGAAACCAAAAGTATATATTAAAAAGGCATTCTTTCTCAAAATACCACCATGCAACATTATTTATAAGCTATGGCGGAGAGGCAGGGATTCGAACCCTGGG
>FMSI01010941.1_pt1 | contig 21855 bp, 20 predicted proteins | sample 1504471 | NCBI WGS metagenome assembly FMSI01 (sample SAMEA4475357, study PRJEB15587) | soil metagenome | biome: Soil; feature: Field | place: India | collected 2015-03-11 | depth 0 m
ATGATCTGGGTTCAAATCCCAGCGGGCCCGTTTCAACCCCTGGAGTTTCAAGAGCAGGCTATATTGTGGTTCCCCGGTTTTTATGCTTCCCCCATTCCTTTAGCGTTTAAAGGGAGTTTCTAATGTTGACAGTGAAGCTTTTTACATGAAAATGCTAAATACTTAGGCTGCGGGCATATGTCGGTCATGAGCAGGTCGCGGATGGAGCAGGTTAAAAAGAAGATAAACGTGATTCACCTGCTTAAAGTGGTCAAAGACAGGTATACTTATAACGAGCTTTCGCAGCTCACCGGCCTGCCTATCACGGTTCTAGCAAGGTATGTTAACGGGAATGTGCTGCCCTCGGATGAGAGGGCTGATGAGCTTTACCGTACTCTCACAGAGAAAATTCCGCTTGAGGAAATTATTTCAAGCAGGCTTGTTCTAGACGAATCCGGCTACTTCGACTCTTCACGAGTAATATGGGATGTGAACCTTCTGAGGCTTATCAGCCATAAGGCTGTGATTCCTTTCATGGGGAGAAAGATAGACAAGGTTATGACTACTGCCGTGGACGGCATTCCCTTAGCGTCGTTCGTGGCTGAGGAGCTTGACGCTGACCTTGTGATAGCTAAAAGGTATAAGGAGGTTGGGGTGAAGGATTTCCTTGAAGCCACCTACGTCATAGGCAGCTCTGCTGTAGTAAGCTCTCTATATATTCCAAAAAGCGCTTTGAAGAAGGATGACAACGTCCTGATAGTGGATGATGCTATAAGAACGGGTGAGACAGATGTTGCTTTAATAAGGCTTATCGAGAAGGCTAAGGCTAATATAGTGGGCATTTTCATCCTTATTGCAACCGGTAAAGATTGGAGGGAAAAGCTTCAGAAGAGGACGAACGCGCCAATATACGTTTTCACAGAGATAAATCCGAGGCCTTTGGAAGTGGAGCAGAGGAAGTAGGAGGTTGATCCAGTCGAACCCGCAGACAACCCTCGAGGCTAAGGTTCTAACTCTTAAGAATAGGAGGATTGAGGAAGCGTTATCCGGTTTCGAAGCGCTTTCCAGCAGGCCCAAGCCACCGGAATACCCGCTCGTCATCCTGCATAGCAATAAGGGTAAAGTTGTAAGCCTAGGATGTTTCCAGGTTGCTGACGAAGATTTTCTAACAGGCTTCATACGTAAAAGAGGTTTGAAGTACTTCTTCAGGCTTCACGGAGGAGACGTGATGCTCCATGATGAAAACCAGGTTGGGGTCGCGTTGATAGTGCCCATGGAAGAGAAGTACAGAGAGACCTACGTTTCCCTGATAAGCTTTATCTTGAAGAGAAACGGTGTGTCGAACATTCATATTACAAATGAATACATACTGTGTTTCAATAAGGTTCTAGGAGAAGTAATACATGTGGAGAAGAACGGGTTTTCAAGCTGGTTCGCATTCATCTATTTGAAGAGAAATTATGAGGAAATGGCTGGCTTAAAATTCCCTAAAGAACGGCTGATTAAAGAAAGAGTTGGCAAGCTTAAGGAGAACTATATAGGGTTAGATCAGGTTTTAGAGAAACAGGTTTCTGCAGATGCGTTTTTAGAATCAGTTAAGACAGTTTTGATGGATGATCTAGGCTTTAAAATAAAAGATTTTAAGCTGGGGCTTAGGGAAAAGAAGTTTTTCTGGAAGTATAGAGACATGCTTAAGAACAACCGTGTTTCTGAGAGTGTTCAACTGAAGCATTCCGCGTTGTTGAGGGAGAAGGGTGCCCTTCTTTTTTCTAAAAGATTGATGAATGGTTTTCTAAGGATGAGGCTTAAAATTAAAGATAGGACTCTAGAGAAGATCAGCATATCCGGGAGCTTTATGTTCGAACCTTCTGAGAAACTTAGAGATTTCGAGAAAATGCTGGAGGGTAAAGAGCTTGACGAAACCGTTTTAACCGAGAAGGTTACGGAATTCTTTATTAACGAGAAGGTCAAGGCTTCCTTCACAGCGTTCGAAATAGTTGAACTACTTTATGGAGCAGCCGGTGGACTTAATGAGCATGGAGACAAGTAAAGAACCCGAATTTCCAATCGTGGCTAAGAAAAGCCGCGACGAAGTGCATGTTACTGACAGGGAGGCTGCAGGGTGGCTTGATTCTAAAGGCTATGGTTTCAAGTTTAGGGAAGATTTTTTAGTGCTCCGTCCCTTTGAAGCCCTCTACCTTATGAGCCAGAATAAGCTCGTATTGTACCATGGGTCTAAACAGGTGATGTTTAACCAGTACCTTAAGATTCTGGAAAAGACCGATAGTAAGATATGGTTGAGATACTTAATATACAAGGATCTGAGGGACAAAGGATATGTTGTTAAAGACGGCTACGGCTTCGACATAGATTTCAAGGTTTATGAGGCCGGCGACTATGGTTCGAAGCCTGCGAAATACCTTGTATACGGGGTTGCTGAAGGAACACCCCTCCCCGTCACGAAGCTCTACAATATTCTAAGACACTCCTACTCTCTTAGGAAGACACTGATAATCGCGACCGTTGACAGGAGAAGCGAAATAGTTTATTACATGCTCTCCTCCCTCCTTCTTGGGAAAGAGACTAGAAGAGAACAATGAGGGGAGAAAATCTTACTCTTAGAGGAATGCGAAACCTGCTGCCGGATGAAAAGGCGAAGTTGAACAAGATTGAGAGCGAGATAAGAAGGCTTTTCAAAATATACGGGTTCCAAGAGGTTGAAACACCCACAATAGAACCCTTGGAGCTCTTCGAGCTGAAATCCGGAGAGGAGATTAGACACAGAATGTACAGGTTCACGGATCTCGGGGGCAGGGAGGTCGTTTTAAGGCCTGAGGCAACAGCATCCATAGTGAAGCTTGTGGTACAGGAGTTGCGTAGCACCCCGCTTCCGATAAAAATAGGCTACGTGTTGAACGCGTTCAGATATGATGAACCACAATACGGTAGATACAGGGAGTTTAAGCAGGGAGGTTTCGAAATATTTGGGGCTAAGAACCCACTGGCGGATGCAGAGATTCTTGAAATCTCTTCAAGGCTGATGGAAGGCCTCGGGATAAAGGATTACTACATAAAGATAGGGCATGAAGGCGTTTTAAGAGCAGCATTAACCCATTTTAGCATCGAGGAGGGCGTTCAGGACAGGGTTCTAGGCTTAATAGACAAGGAAAGGCTTACCGAGGCCTTTGAAATACTTGGCTCTCTCCAGAAAGGCAGGGAGGCCATCAACATTATTAGGAGTCTCTGGGAGATTAAAAGCAGGAATCCGGATGAAGCTTTTAGAAGAGCAAGCGAGGTTTTGAAAGAGGTTCCTGAAGCGGTTGACCAGTTGGAGAATCTGAGGGAGATAATAGAGCTTGCTAAAGCCAGCAAGGTAGGCGAGTTTCTTGTCGACATGGGTTTCGCGAGAGGCCTCGACTATTACACCGGAATGATCTTTGAGGTTTACGTGAAAAACCTTAAGATCGCTGTCAACGGCGGTGGAAGATACGATAAGCTGGCAGGACTCTTAGGGTGGGATGTTCCAGCTGTTGGCTGCGCACCCGGGATAGATCGATTAAGCCTCGCAATAGATAAGACTGTTCCCCGAGACGACTTGGTATGCATGGTTGTAAGCATGGTTAAGGAGGGCGATATTTTTGCAGCGAAGCTTGCAGGCACGCTGAGGATGAGGAGGGTTCCCACACTGGTTGACTACACTAGAAGAGATGTTGGCAAGGCTCTCTCCTATGCTTCGAAGAGAAACGTAAAATACGTTGCGTTAATCGGTGGCAGGGAAGTTGAGACTAACACTGTTGCTTTGAAAAACATGGAGACAGGGAGCCAGGAGGATCTTGGAATCGAGCAGGTTGTTGAAAAACTATCATCTTACAGTCTTCAGAGGACTTAATCATCACTCTCCGGAGAGAAGATGCACGTTTCCTATTCTAACTTTCTCCAAATGTTTTCTAGCCGCCTCGTAACATTCGCGCGCCTGCCTCCGGCTGGTCGTAGGAAGGTCATCCATGATATACTGAGGGTAAAAAGCTAGAAGCGTGTAGGGTATCCTAGGGTTAACCTCCGCTATGAATCTGGCGATATCCTCAACCTCAACCGCGTCAACATATCCTGGAATAAGGAGTGTGCTGGCAGTTAAAACAGGCACCTCAGGACGCTGCTTGAAAAAGCTCTCACCTATTTCCCTGAAATTAGCAAACGCAGCCCTGTTTGAAACCCCACACAGTACTCTGCTAAGGGTTTCATCCCACACTTTAAGATCGAACTTCACAACGCCGCCGCTCTTAAGAGAAAGCTCAGCCACCTTCAAGGCGAAAGCCTTGGACATGTTTCCATTAGTCTCCCAGCATATTCTAAGTATACGTTTCTCTTCCTCAGACCTTTGAAGGGTAATCCGGCTGGTTTCAAGGGCATGCATCATCTGCGTGGAAGGGTCTCCCCCAAAAAAGCAGACGCATGAAACACTCCGGTCAACCTTAGAAGCGAGCTCCTCAGAGCTTACAAGGGGCCTCAGGCTTTGAGACATCTGCCTGAAATGCCAGTTCTGGCAGAAAAGACAGTCAAAACTACAGCTCCCATAGAACACGGCGAGATTCGAAAATCCCTCCTCGACACCCGGCTTGTAGGCATACTTAGGGTAGCCTGCGCCTGTGCAGCCTGGGCAGAACCACCATGCGACACAGTTAGTTGGAAGAGGATCATAATACCATTCTAATAGTCCTCTCTCCTGCGTTCCGCCGAGCCTAGTTAAACGGCCGTTGGAATTCAAAACTAGCCCGCAGAACCCTTTCTTCCCCGGCTTGATTCTGCAATCGTTAGCGCAGACGCCGCAGGCTAAACCATCAGGGTCCTTAGGGGGGGTCGGCGGAAGCCCGAAGACCCTTCTTGTAGCGTTGTGAACACGCTTAGCTATCTCGACAGCCTCCTCCGGTGTTCTTCTTATGCATTTTAGACAAACACCTAGCTGGCCGGCTATTAAAGGGGACTCGTCTCCACAAATCAAACACCTTCCCAACTGCTTCCCTCTAAACATTCTCTGAAGGAGTATTTATTTTAAACTTAGGGACCCCGAACCGCTGACTCATCCTTCAGCCTCTTCAGTCATCCTAGTTATTACTGCAAATCCCTTAACCCCTTGGAAACTAGTCCCTAGGACAATGCTTGTGGGGACCGATCCCATGTTCGGAATTATGGCTGAAACCTCCTCGCCTCTCTCCCTAACTTCCTCTAGAAATTTGCCAAACATAGGCAAGTCGTCTTCAAATGATCCTATGGGATAGTAGTAGATCCTCCAATGTTTTCCAGAATGTTTAACGAAAATATCAATACCCGTTTTCCCAGCATCCTTCTTAATCCTCGCTCTTTCCACTATTAAGTATAGAACCGCATCCTCCCAAGACACGCTTACGCCCAAGCCTCGAGCATGCTTCTCAAGATATTTGCGAGCATTCTCAACCTCTTTTTCAGCTTTTTCATCTCCTAGTTCCTGCCTTAACTGCTCGTAAGCAGCTTCAGCATCCTCCTTCTTCATGTATTTCTCATTTGTCAATTTCTAATATTTGGTTTAAAGGTTTTATGCTCAGAAGAGTAGTAATATTATGAAAGCGTTTTGTACACTTTCTCTCTTTGCCTAAAGTAATAAATACTGATGAGAGACCAGAATCATAATGGGGAACTTCATTCCTCCGTGTGGTGCTTACTGCAAAGCTTGTAAGAGCCGTGGAAAAGAGTGCGTTGGCTGCGTAGAGACAAATGGGAAACCCTTCTTCCTGAGGGGGATGAGGCTGGATGTCTGCCCAGTTTGGCGATGCGTAGAAAAACATGGGTTGAGCACTGCGGTAACTGGAGGATTTCCTTATAGCGGATTTAGAAACTGGCATGAGCCGGCTAGGGTATAGTCACCCCCCTGAGGGCGGGGCTTCTGACCTTAAGGAAAAGAATAGGAGACTAAGCATGGGTCAAATGGGTTAAGGAGATAGAGTTTGAGGGCTGATCTCAAAATAATGTTTTTCGAAATCAACTATCCTGCCATTCTTAACCTTAACCCCTTCTCTAGCCAGCATTCTGGCTTTCTTCCCTACTCCTTTCATGCCTCCGTAGCCACCAAGTCTTCCATCACTGTACACGACTCTGTGACACGGTACAGTCGGCGCATAGGGGTTGCTTCTCATTAAAGCTCCAATAGCCCTTGCGGAATCAGGATGCCCAACAGCCCTAGCCAACGCCCCGTATGTGATAACCCTCCCCTTTGGAACCTTCTTAAGCAGCTCGTAAACAAGTCCTCGGTCAACAACCTTCCTTTTCACAAGCCTGTTAGGGTATACGGGAATTTAACCCTTTAGACAAGCCACTAGATGAATATTGGAATAAGCTTAACAGTAGTGCTCGACTCGGTACTGGAACAAACTTATAAACCTGTTATGTTTGCATATGGCTTGAATGAAGAAACTTGAGGAAGCGGTTTTGAGAGCTGTAGACGAGTATAACATGTATAGGAGCCCGGAGGCCAAGGCCAGGCTTACCATCGATTTCGAAGGGACTTTCTGCAAGACCTGTGGAGTCTACGATTATCTTGAAGACTTCATATATGGGCTTCAGAGGTTCATCGACGTGAGCATTGAGATTTTAAACTTTAAGGAGTATAAGCCGGGGAAGATTAGAGTTCGGGTTAAAAAGAACGGGTTAGCATAGAAAAATTTCTGAGGAAAGGGCTCCCGAACATTCGAAAACTTTAACTGTTTTTCCTTGGATTACCGATACATGTTAACGGTTCGCAGGAAGATAGATCTCCTGAGGTTTGAGCTTATTCAGGCGGCAGAAGAAGGAAAGGACGTAGAAAAATACAGGGAGAAGGTAGCCTTGCTCGACGAGTTGAAGGCTGGTCACAGGGAGCTGGATGACCTTTACGGGGAGATATTGTCCTCGCCCACTCTGGCCGGTTGGCCGTATGCTGAGCCAGACTGCCTTGAGGAAATAAGGAGGTGTGCGAACCCGCCTAAGGATGAGGAGGCGTGGATAAGTAGGCATGAGCTCCGAGACAGGATGCGGGGAGCATGGTTTGGAAGAATTGCGGGAAACATGCTTGGAAAGCCTGTGGAAGGCTGGCCTAAGAATAGGGTAGAAGAGTACCTTAAGAAGGCGGGATGTTATCCGCTTGACTACTATATCCCTGAGCTTGTACCTCGTGCTGAGAGGGATCCTCAAAAATATTACGAGGTGGGTGTGTTTCGTGACAACTTGAGCAAGGCTCTGAGGGACGACGACTTGGACTACACCATTCTGGGCCTGCTCCTTCTGGAAAGGAAAGGCTTCAGCTTCACAACAGAAGATATTGCTGAAGAATGGTTGAACAGATTGCCTTTTAATCTTACCTACACTGCTGAGAGGGAGGCTTACAGGAACCTCACTCTTGGCCTTAAGCCTCCTGAGACAGCAACCTTCTGGAATCCTTTCAGAGAATGGATAGGGGCTCAAATAAGAGCTGACCCATGGGGCTATGCAAACCCGAAAAGACCATTGTCTGCAGCGGAAATGGCTTACAAGGATGCTAGGCTCTCTCACGTTAAGAACGGGATCTACGGAGAGATGCTAATGGCGGCTATGGTTGCATCAGCCTTCGCCGAATCAGACCCGCTGGAAGTCGTGAAGAAGGGGCTCTCGTGCATACCTCGGGGAAGCAGGTTGGCTGAGGCAGTCAGACACTGCGTCGACCTTTGGAGGAAGCATGGAGACTTTGACAAAGCCTACGAGGAGGCTATGTTGAAATATGGGCATTATCACCCAGTTCACACGATAAACAATTCAGTTATAGTTGTCCTGTCCCTTCTCTATGGCGAGAGAGACTTCGGGAAATCTGTCTGTTTAAGCGTGTCTAGCGGTCTCGACACAGACTGCAATGGTGCGTCAGTAGGATCCATAGTTGGAGCCATGGTTGGCTTTAAAGGAATACCTGAGAAATGGTATTCTCCATTGAACAATACTTTGGAAACAGCATTATCAAGTCTGAAAGAGCTTAAAATATCTGAATTAGCTGATAGGATGGTGGAAGTCGTGGCTAAGAACTGGGTTTAACCCTTTATCCAGAAGAAGGTTATGCAGGTTTAGAGGGTGACTGATATTAGAAGCCAGATATTTAGGTAGATGCTTGCACCTAAAGACGAGAGTAAAATAACTGAAGAAATAGTCTCCTTGTAGAAATCATAGCGGTCACTGAGGGTTATCATTGAGACTGCTAATGGAACAGAATGCATTATGATTAAAATAGTCCTGTCTAAAGATGGCAGGCCAATTAGCAGGGAGGTGAAGAGGCTGATTGTGGGCAATACTAGCATTCTTAAAAGGCTTAAACCAAATGATTCCACTAGCCCCCTGTAACTCCTGCCGTAGAATAGGACGCCCAGCAGGAAGATCGCTACCGTTGCGGTTGTGTTTCCCAGCATGTGAAGCATAGTTGACAAGGGGTATGGGATATCTATGTTCATAAGGGATATTAAGAGACCTATTAATATGGAGAGGATCAGAGGGTTTTTAGAAAGCCTCTTTCCAACGATTCTCAGGCTTTTTCTCAAACTAGGATCTTCAAGCCGATAGAACTCTAGGAGCCCTATTGAGATTGAAACACTTATAATGGATATTGACGCTGCAGCAAGCGTAGCCAAGTTCTCAGCAAAACTGGGAAAAGCAAACATGAGGAATGGGATGCCATAGAACGCGGTGCTTCCGAAAACCGTTGTTAGCACCAGTAGGTAGAAAGTTTTTCTTGAGAATCTTAACACAAGGTAGAGCAAAGTATATGCTGTCATGACTATAAATATCGGTATTACTCCTGCTAGCATGAATTCAACGTGCTCCCAAGTAAATGTAGTTTCAGCTAAATCTACTATGAATAGCGATGGAAGTGCAAAATAGTAAATATACGCGTTTAAAACCCGTTCATCTCCTGCCTTTAAAAGGCCGGTTTTCCGGGATAAGTAGCCCAGACCTATTAACAAAAGTATTGGAACAGTCGTTCTCAAAGCGACCTCATAAACCATTTCTTTGCAAACACGTAGCTCGTTAACATTTATGCCTTTCTTCAAGATATGTGGTTAATAAAGTGATTTAATCTAACTTGCTACAGGATTTTCCCATTCCCTGTAGTTGTAAAAAGGTTGGCTTTTAAGTTTCAAATCTAGGGGGCAGAAGGAAGAATACTATGGCGCAGAATAGGAAAGCGACGATGAATGTTTCATGATGTATATCTTCCTCCCAGAAGATCTTACCATAGGCGAGGTACTGGTGCAGTATTAAACCCACGGAGAGAACTACCAGAATGAGAATTAATAACTTTCGTCCTGAACTTTTCACGAGGGGGTTCCAAGCTTTTTCACCATAATACCCCACCGTTAATACTCCATGGAGCGTGTTTAAGGCTTATGCTGCAGAGATGATATCTCCTACCAGCGCACGTTCTAATCCTTCTCCGGATGTTCATCCACATGGAACAGCTGGCTTCACCTCAACATGTTTTTCTCTCGTGCTTGGTATTGCGTAAACACCATATTTCTTCCTGTACCAGTTTGCCCCCTTCTCTGTTCCTGAAAGTCTACTCAAATACAAATAAGCACTATCAGTAATTCGGACTATTATCCTATATATTATTAGAAAACATCGAGATAATAGAGGATTTAAAGACTAATTATTTTAATGAAAATTACTTAAACAGCTCATAGTGCGCGCTACCTGAGAAATGGCACTTCGTTGAACAATACTTTGGAAACAGCATTATCAGGTCTAAAAGAGCTTATATCTGAATTAGCTGATAGGATTTGGAAGTCGTAGCCTAGAATTTAACTGGCCACCGCAGGTAAAGGGTTTAAGCGGCTGCCTCCCCCCTTTCTTTTTCAACCTGCTTCTTCCAGTCTACGTATTGCAACAGGTCTTCTCTAAGCGTCGTCAGCATTTCTCTGGCGCAGAACTTGTGGTCGATTCCCCACTGGCCTGTTGCAGAATAAGCCAGCGCTCTCACTGTTTTTCCAGGGTTCTCAGGTATGACTAGGCGGACTCTATAAGCTGCCACCCTCTGCCCCCTGTAGTTTAAAAGAAGTTCAACAGCATTGATCCTGCCCTTCTCCCTTAACGGTATTGCCTCTGTATATATTGGTCCCAAAAGCATTGGCGGCGGCCTCCTGGTTAGCGAGGAAACATAATCTACGAAATAGTTCACATCATCAACTATTCTCAAAGGTATTACTGATTCAGCATGATCCTTTAACAGCTTAGCCTCTTCAATCTTCTTGAACATGAACCGGCTGGGCACAACTTTCAGAATGACTTTCCTAGCCGGTATAAGGCCCCCCGCCAAGGAGGATAATGTTGCTACAAGGAAGCTGGCCAGCATTGAGCTGAACACATATGGCTTCACAAGGGTTACGGGAGTTAAGATGTATGTTTGAAGAAACTGGCTTAAAACATATCCTAGGGCTCCTCCTAAAAGACCGTAGCTTAAGCCTTCGACGAGTAGCAGGAGGGAAACGTGGCCAGGGCTGGCGCCGAGTGCACTCAGGGTCGAGTATTCTCCATGACGCTCGTAAAGTGAGCCCAGTAGCGTTGTTACGATCATTAAGGAAGCGAGCCCCATTAGAATAAGTAGCTCTGGAGCGCTGGCGAACTGCTGGAGCTCACCCACTATAAGTAGGCAAGCAGTCTCTCCTCCTGAGCCTAAACCTATTCTGAAAGACCTGAAGGTTTGCGTTGTTATCTGCGCACCCATCACTACTGTGAAATTCGAGTCTCTCTCGTAACTGGTTTCTAGAAGCCTCTTAGAAACATCGCCTGAGAAATCGCCTTCGAGCAGAAGTCTGTAGACTGTTAAGGTCTCCGGGGAAAGCTCTAGACTGGTCACTACTAAGGGTCCTTCAACCTCGTCTAGCGGAACCCCATCCTTCAGCTTTAAAGGCTCTTCCAGCACCGTGCTTACCCTGATTTCTTCAACGTTCCTTCCCATGATGACTATGGAGTCGCCTTCTGCAATATTCAGCGTCTCCGCCAAATCAGCTGAAACAGCCGTCCCTTCTAGTGTCGAGGCGTTGGTGGCCACTAAGAAGGCCCTGGTTCTCCTCCCATCCTTAGAAACGAGGGCTTGAGAGACTGCAACAATATACTTTTTCTCAACGCCTTTCATGCTGGAGAGCCACTTCACCTGCCAGAACGGTATTGGTTGAAAAACCTCGTTGATTAAAACCTCATTCTTCTGATCCATTCCTCTGAAAATAGTAGTGACTGTAGTGGCGTGAGCGCTGATGCTTAGTCCACGGAATTCTGAAGGGTAAGCCGCCTCCCTTATTGTTGTCAGTGTGCCGATTGCCAAGAGACTACTGGAGGCTGCGGAGACAACCGCTATAGTAACTATAGTTAGAGTTGTCCGGAATATTCTTTTACGCATGCTTTTGACGGAATACCAGAAGAGATCGCTGAGAAGCGTTCCCTTGGCTTCCAGCACCATTATGCTCAATACCAGCAGCGTTGTGATGGCTGTGAACAATGAAACGATTATTGATGCTGACGATAGGCGAGAAATAGCTTCAGGATTAAGAACCGCAATCGCCATCTTGGCTTGTGGAATAAACAGTATTTCAATAAAAATAAGTGCTGCAAATAACCCTGTAATTACAATCCTCCTTCTTTTCTCGATCAATGCGCCTGCGATCGATGAGACAAAGAAGGTAAATGCGATTAGGAAGAGGAACATTGAAATACTGTCGCTCTTGGCTTGGCTTAAAGCGTCAAGCGCGTTCTCAGTCTTAATAATGCTTTTCTCGAAGAGCCCTGAGCCAGTTTCCCAATCGCCTTTCGCGAAAGCGGTCTCGCTCTCCCTTAGCAGCATCATGGCGTAGTCGACTTCTTTCAAATATTTTTCAGCATCGAAACCTATTCTAGATAGGAAGACTCTTTCCTCGGAAGCGAAGGATTCGAGAAACTCCTTTAGACGTTCAACTTCCAAAAGTGCTATGCTGATGTTGCTTGTTCTGCAGGAAATGTTCATAGGTATCCCCACCCCTCTCGATGAAGAGGACATGGTGCCATACTTGCTCAGCAATCCAGCCAGCCTGCTTTCACGGCTTAAGAAGGCAAAAAGCGTCACAGAACCTTCTTGAGGTACTGGCACATAGTAATTTTCATCATCCTCCCAACCCCCTATTCCCCAAATACCCCAAAACTCGAATCCAACTGCTTCCACGTTCGGCGCTTCCTTTCTTATGACTATTAGACAACCTTTTCGCAAGTCTTCTCTCTCCTCGGGTATAAGTGCTTCTCCCTCGGCAAATATGGTTACACTGTCCCCGGATAATGCTAAAATACCGGTGGCGTTAATGAGGAGGCTGCGTCTGCCATAGCTGCGTGGTATTAATATGGAGGTTGAACCAGAGTAAGCATCTCCATATCCAAAGCTCACGCTAAACGTATTAGCGTCCACAGCAGTATAAACTGCAGCCAGTCTTATCACGTAGTTTTCCCCGAGGCTTATGGATTCCGAGTAAAGCTTCCCTTGACTCATTGCAACATGGTTTAAAGCGTTACTGGGGCCTCCTGAAGTTTCTGAAACGTGAAACAATGCGTTGCCCAGAAACACGGTGCCTGATGTTATGAGAATAGAGCTGTTCAAAATACTTCTGGCTTCAAACCGTCCTTCTAAATTAATCTTTACCGGGACAATTATCGAACCGGAAACAGTAATCAACCCTTTGAAGAGCGTTTCAGAGCCTAGTACAAGCATTACTGCAACTATGCTTAACATGGTTCTGCAGCTTTTTGGAAGTTTCTTTACCACTTTAAGTCTCCACTTCGTGGGGAAGAAATATAAGCTTTCACATACAAGTGGGTGCTTTAAGCTTCTGGCCTCATGGCCTCTTGCTCTCGCATAATCCCTTGGAGGAAGTCAAATTTAACATTTATGTGTTTAAAATGGCTATAGGACTCCCTTTCTTTTTGTAAAAATTTAAATGCTCCTCCTCCTGCGGCTTTTCAACCAAAATGAGCCTGTCCAAGTTAGGCGGTATGACGATTCTTCTGATAGCAATCTCCCTGATAATAGGACTGGCTGCAGGATACTTCGTGGGCGGTGCAGGCAAGGTTCCCGAGTCCCAATACAACCAGCTTCAAACATCGTACAACCAGCTTCAGCAAAACGTCAGCTCGCTCACTAAGAAGCTTAAAGCAGGGTTCATATACGTTGGTCCTGTTGAAGACTTCGGCTGGACTGCTGCGCACGATCAAGGCAGGAGGTATGTTGAAAAAGTCTTCACGTGGCTTGAAACCATTTACGTAGAGTCTGTTCCAGAGGCTGAGGCTGCGAGGTATATTGAGAGGCTTGTTACTGAGGAGAATGTTGACGTGGTTTTCACAACCAGCTTCGGCTTCATGGATCCAACGATAGAGGTTGCTCAGAAATACCCTAATAAAATGTTCTTCCACTGCAGCGGTTTCAAAAGAGCTCCTAACTCCGGAACATACTTTGCGGACTTCTACCAGGTTTATTATCTGAACGGGTTGATGGCTGGTGCCTTGACCAAGAGCAACAAGGTGGGCTATGTGGCGGCCTATCCGATACCGGAAGTCCTCAGACACATCAATGCTTTCGCACTGGGTGTTAAGGAGGCTAATCCTGAGGCGAAGGTCTATGTGAGATGGCTTTTCGCATGGTATAATCCGACTGGCGCTAGGGAGGCTGCCCAAGCACTAGTAAGCATCGGTGTCGATACGATCGCCTTCACAGAGGATTCTACGGCCATAGTTGAGTTCGCTCAAGAACAGTATCGGCAAGGAAAGCAACTCTACGTTTTCTCTCATTACAGCCCGATGCAGGATGTTGGTCCCAACGTCGTGGTGAGCGGCCAGATAGTCCACTGGGAGGTTATCTACGCCGACATACTTATGAAGATCAGAATGGGCATCTACAACAATACTAACTTGGCTAATGTTGACTACCTTTGGCTGCTCAAGGAGGGTGCAGTGGAGCTCGGTGGCAAGCCTGGAGTGCCGATAAACTCGAAGTTCGTTAACGATTTAAAGAATACGTATCTGCCGGGTCAATCCATAAGCGTGTACGACGCTGTTATGAATAGGCTTACGCTGATGAAGGATGCCAACGTGCCTTTCGACCCGTTCACCGGTCCAATAAGAGACCAAGCGGGGAATGTTAAGATTCCAGCAGGCCAGAGAGCGACCATAGCTCAGCTTTTCACGGAGGAGATGAACTGGTTCATAGACAACATAATAGGATCGCCGTCAGGATGATTCTAGAAACGTCTCTACCTCCTATTTTTTCTCGAAAGGATGTTGACGAAGCTTGACGAATAATTCTAAGTATCTTGTTGAAATGCGGGGGATTGTGAAAAGGTTTCCCACGGTTGTCGCGCTGGATAATGTCGACTTTAGGGTTAGACAGGGAGAGATACATGCTCTTCTAGGCGAGAACGGTGCGGGTAAAACAACTCTTATGAGAATCCTATATGGTATGTACAAGCCTGACGCTGGGGAGATAATTGTGGAGGGCCGTAGGGTCAGCATAGGTTCGCCTAGGGACGCGTTGAAAATGGGAATAGGGATGGTTCACCAGCATTTCATGCTTGTGGATAAGCTTACTGTTCTGGAGAACGTAGCCCTGTTTGTTGAGGAAGGCTTCAGGATAAGTTTTAACGGGATTAGGAGTAGGATGGATGAGCTTTCTAAGACGTATGGTTTAAAGATCGATCTCAACGCGAAAATCTGGCAGCTTTCGGCAGGAGAACAGCAGAAGGTTGAAATATTAAAAACGCTTTACAGGAATGTTAAACTCCTAATCCTAGACGAGCCCACCTCCGTCTTAACACCTATTGAGTCGGAGGAGCTTTTCAAATCATTAAGGAGAATGGTTGAAACAGGCAAATCAATCATCCTGATAACACATAGGCTTAACGAGGCGCTTACGGCTAGCGACTCCATAACGATCCTGAGGAGAGGAAAGGTCGTGGCGGCTGAAGTTAAGCCGCGTGAAGCAAGCAGGCTTGACTTGGTTAATATGATAGTCGGCAGGCCTCTGGAATTCAAGCCTAGGATTAACAATGCTAGGAAAGGCGGCAAGCCTGTTTTAGAAGTTGAGAGACTAAGGGTTTTAGATGACAGGGGTCTTGTAGCAGTCAAGGATGTTTCCTTCGTTATGAAGGAGGGGGAAATCCTAGGCGTAGCGGGGGTAGCGGGGAATGGTCAGAGGGAGCTTGTTGAAGCCCTCACGGGACTGAGGAGGGTCGAAAAAGGAACTGTGAAAATAATGGGGATGGATGTTACTAATAGTCCTCCGAAGAAGATTATCAGGCTTGGTGTTGCACACATTCCTGAGGACAGGTTCAGATATGGTGTTGCACCCGACTTGAGTGTTGCGGAGAACATGATTATGAAGCTTTACGGGGAAAAGTTTTCAAGGGGAATATTTATGTATGCAGAAGCGATTCAGAGAGAAACAGAAAAACTTGTTCAGGAGTTTGAGATAGTTGCACCGAGCGTGAATGCACCGGTAAGCCTCCTTTCAGGTGGGAATATTCAGAAGCTGATAGTTGCGAGAGAGCTCTCGATAAATCCTAAGATTCTTGTCGCAAGCAATCCCACTTCAGGCTTGGATGTTGCTTCAACAAATTATGTGCACTGGATCTTCCACAGGCTTAGGGAAGCCGGGGGCAGTGTCCTCTTGGTTTCCGAAGACCTCGAGGAGGTTTTAGCTTTAAGCAATAGGATACTTGTTATGAAGGAGGGTAAAATAGTCAGAGAGTTTGGGGAAGGCGTGTCAATCAGCGAAGTTGGGCTTGCGATGACCGCGGGAGCAGCGTAGCCATGGTCAAGAGAAGTGTTAAAACATGCTTATTGAAGCAGTGGTGTGAAGATTGGAAATAAGACTGGAGAGAAGACAAACCGTATCCAGGAGGATCGACATATCTTCTAGAATACTCGCTGTATTACTGTCACTCCCGGTTATAGGATTGTTATTCGCCGCTTACGGTGTGAACCCGGTCGACGCCTATCTGAGGATTTTTACAGGAGCCTTTGGAAGCCCGTATGGTTTCTGTGAGACGATTGTGAAAATGCTTCCAATAGGGTTATGCGCCGTCGGGCTTACCCTCGCCTACAGGGCGAGAGTTTTAAACATAGGTGCTGAGGGACAGCTGATAATAGGCTCCACGGCTGCAACATGGGTCGTGCTATACTCCGGTCTTCCCCAAAGCATAATCATTATTGTAATGCTGCTTGCGGGCTTCATTTTCGGGGCTGCATGGGCACTGTTACCAGCGCTGCTGAAATCAAGGCTCAACATCAGCGAGGTCATAGTGACTCTTATGATGAACTACATCTCCTTAAAGCTGCTGGACTATGTGGTGACAGGTCCATGGAGAGGGTTAACCCAGTGGGGGTTCCCGCAGACAGACCCTTTCCCAAGCTACGCCAGGTTCCCCATGATAGTGGGAACTAGAATACACTACTATACTCTCATACTGCTCCTAGCCTCAACACTCATCCTCTACGTGTTAATGAAGAGGACGAAGATTGGCTACGAGGTAAAAGTCGTAGGAGGTAATCCGGACGCAGCTAAGTATGCTGGGATAAGTGTAACCAAGAATATCCTGCTAGTCATGCTGGTCAGCGGAGGACTTGCAGGAGTTGCTGGAGTAGGGGAGGTCGCTGGCATACATGGGCGGCTAATAAGAGGGATATCCCCCGGCTACGGTTATACTGCGATAATCCCGGCTTGGCTCAGCGGGCTTGATCCTCTGGCGACGCTCATAGCATCGTTCTTCATAAGCGGCTTGATGGTGGGTGGTGATGCGATACAGATTTCCCTCAGACTGCCATCCAGCCTCGTATACGTGTTTAACGGAATTATTCTCCTCTTCATTATAAGTAGCGAGATTCTAGCCAAATACAGAATCGTGATTAAAATAGGTAGTAGCAGAATATGGATTTAGCTGCCTCGATACTGGCTGAAGCAGTCAGAGCCGGGACGCCGCTGATGCTTGCGACTCTCGGGGAAATATACTGTGAAAGATCCGGAGTTTTAAACCTTGGGCTCGACGGTGTGATGACGATCGGAGCCCTAGCGGGCTTTGCTGCAACATGGCTCACGGGATCAGTCTGGATAGGCTTAGCCGTAGCAATGCTTGCCGGAGGCCTCTTCTCACTCATACACGGGTTTACGAGCATAAGTCTCGGGGTAAACCAGACTGTTTCAGGCTTGGCTCTTGCAATGCTCGGGACGGGAATTAGCAGTCTCTTGGGAGCAAAATACGTGGGGCTGCCTCTTAGAGAAAGCCTCCCTCTTCTTCAAATACCCGTTTTAACGGAAATACCTTTAGCAGGCGGGCTATTCTGCCATGATCCGGTAGTCTATCTGGGAATGGTGCTTTCGATAGCAATGTGGCTTATCCTGTTTAAAACAAGGTTTGGGATAACAGTGAGAGCAGTAGGAGAGAAGCCTGAGGCTGCGGATGCCGCTGGAGTCAACGTATACTTGGTTAGATACTTGTGTGTTTTCCTAGGAGGAGTACTCGGGGGCCTCGGCGGTGCCTACGTAACCCTCTCTTATACTCCAGGCTGGAGGGAGGGCGTGATGATGGGCAGAGGATGGATCGCCTTGGCTCTAACAATATTTTCCCTGTGGAACCCTCTTGGAAGCCTAATTGGAGCATATCTTTTCGGAGGGGTTGAGGTCCTCCAGTTTCACCTTCAGGAGTACGGGGTTCCGGCAAGCCTGCTCGGCGCGCTTCCATATGTCTCCACCATCGTAGTGCTGGTTGCCAGCTCATTGGGCCTCCTGAGAAAAAGGCTCGGTGCACCTGCAGCACTGGGAACACCGTATAGAAGAGAAGATTAGCAAGCCCCATGTTCTGAGTTAAGCAGTGTGTTAAAACGGCTGCTGATTAAAAAAGCTTTATTATGGTTTTAAGCTCTGGTTTACTCCATGAGAAAGGCTAAGATAGGAATTGTCGGTGTTGGAATCCAGGGTGAGCAGCAGTTAAAAGCGTTTAAAACGATAGGGCATGCCGAGGTTCTGGCGGTCGCTGATCTGAATGAGAAAAGGGCTAGAGAGATTGGAGAAAAATACGGTGTCCCGAGAATATACGCTGATTTCCAAGACCTTGCTAAGGATCCAGATGTCGAGGCGGTTTCCATCTGCACGCCGGACCACCTGCATACGGAGCCTGCGCTCACAGCTCTTGGGAACAATAAGCATCTGCTCATAGAAAAACCTCTCGCGACGAACGTTGAAGATGCCCAGAAGATAGTTGACGAGGCGAATAAACGCGGCCTCAAGCTGATGGTTAACTTCAGCAATAGGTGGAGTCCTCCCTTCAGGCTAGCTAAGGACACGATAGAAGCAGGTGGAATTGGCAGAATCGTTAATGCATATGCCCGTCTGAGCGACACAATATATGTTCCAACCGAAATGATAAAATGGTCTGATAAGACTAATGTTCTCTGGTTTCTCGGAAGCCATGTTTTCGACCTACTGAGATGGCTTTTTAACGATGAGGCTAAAAGAGTCTTCGGGGTTTCAAGGTCGATTGTGCTGGACGCAAGGGGAATCAAGACCCAAGACTTCTACCAGGCTGTAATCGAGTTTCAAAATGGAATCACCGCCATAATGGAGAACAGCTGGATTCTCCCGAAGGGAGAACCGTTCATAGTGGATTTTAAAATGGAGATTTTCGGGGAAAAGGGTGCAGTGAGAATAGATAGGACGCATCACGGCAGCGTGAGGGTTGTGAATGAACATAGAATTGTGTTTCCAGACGTGTATGTCTTACCATCTGAAAACATCAGCGTGTTTCTAAGAGCGGGACTAGAATGCTTCGTAGACTGCTTGATACATGATTCAACACCTCCCGTAACCGGTGAAGACGGTCTTATCGTAACGAAAGTTATAAGTGCCATCATCAAGTCAAGCGAAATAGGTATGCCTGTTGAAATCAGCTAACAAGCCTAAATGTCCTTTACTCACTAGATCGACGTTATGCGGAATCAGGAATGTCTAGTTTTAACACTTTTGAAAAGATTAAATCCAGCATAATCAGAAAAACTCAGGATGGATCCGAGAGAAAGGTGCATCAAATCTATCGAGTTTGAGGAAATAGACAGGGTGCCAACTGTCCTTAGAGCAAGACCGGAGGTCATTTCCCTTCTGGAGGAACACTTCAACGTCAACGGGTTCGACAATGTCTGTTCCAAACTCGACGTGGATGTAAGGTTTGCACCAGCCATCGGCTTAACCGGTGGATACATCCCTGAAGGAGTTGAAGTTAAGGAAGGGCCATATGAGGCTGCTTACACGGTTGGACGCAGCAGAGAATACGAGTTTAGGAAAGACAGGTGGGGGATAGTAAGCAAGTGGTCAAGTAAAACCTACACTTATCAGTATGTCAATTATCCCCTTAGAACCATAGATGTTGAAGACTATGTTTGGCCTGAAGTCAACGAGGAAAGCTTCGAGCTTGTAAAACAATACAGGATGAAAAATGAGAGCTTCTGCGTCTACGGTGGCGTGATCCACCTTTTTGAAATCGCTTGGCAGTTGACAGGTTTCAACGAACTCATGGTGATGATGAGTAGAAACGACCCTAGGGTGGAGAGGGTTCTCGACGAGCTTAACGAGATCCGTTTGAAACAGGCGCGATTATTGCTGGAAGCCAATGTCGATGTCATTTATGATGGTGACGATGTGGGTGCTCAGAACACCATGATACTGTCTCCCACGATGTGGAGAAAGTTTCTCAAGCCTAGGTACTGCCTTCTGTCTGATTTAATTCATTCCAAGGGTAAGTATTTCTTCTTCCATAGCGACGGATGGATTGAGCCTATAATTCAAGACTTGGTTGAAATAGGCGTTGACATACTTAACCCGGTTCAACCAGAAACCATGGACCCCGTGAGAATAAGAGGACTATGTGGAAACAGGATGGCGTTTGAAGGCACGCTTTCAATACAAAGAACACTTCCATTTGGGAACGTTGAGGATGTGAGGAAAGAGGTTAGAAAAAGAATCAGAGAACTCGGATCAACCGGGCTCATCTTGGGGCCGTCGCACTCTCTACAGCCAGACACTCCGTTAGAAAACATATTGGCGATTTATGATGCTGTGAAGAAAGAATCATTTAACAGATTCGCCGCGCATGATTGACAACGCATAGGTTTTTAATCTACTTGTCTTAGTAAGCTTTAAATGAACCGCTGAAAAAATACCTCATGCTAGCGATAAAAGGGGGAAAACCCACTAGAACCAAGCCTTGGCCAGCATGGCCAGTCTACGACGAAAGGGAGCTGAAGGCTCTTGAGGAAACCTTGAAAAGCAGGTTTTGGGGAGGAGGAGTTGAGGAGAGCGGTCCAAAGGAAAAAGAGTTTGAAGAAAAATTCTCCAGGTTCCACGGCTGCGAATACGGGGTTTGCGTCTCAAGCGGTACAGAAGCCCTACACCTGGCTCTCCTCTCAATCGGAGTGGGCCCCGGAGATGAAGTGATAGTGCCTGCGCTCACGTTCTGGGCGACGGGGAGCGCGGTCTTAATGACTGGAGGAAAACTAATCATAGTGGATGTTGATCCTGAGACATATTGCATGAGCGTTGAAGAGGTTGAAAACAGCATTACGAGTCGAACCAAGGCCATAATCTCAGTCTACAACTATGGGAACGCTCCGGATATGGATAAGCTCTCGGAAATCGCGGAGAAACACAGTATCGCGTTAATAGAGGATTGCGCTAGAGCCCACGGCTTCATGTGGAGGAATAAGCCGGCGGGGTCGATTGGAGACATTGGCTGCTTCAGCTTCCAGCAGGGGAAACTCATGGCTGCTGGGGAAGGAGGAATAATAGTAACTAGCAATAGGCTTTACGCTGAGAGATGCAGAGCATTAAGAACATGTGGAAGAATAAGAGGAGACGATGTGTACAACGTGGGGATTGACTATTGGTGGAACTGGTGGAATTTCAGGATGACGCAGTTTCAAGCAGCAATACTGCTGGTTCAGCTGGAAAGGCTTGAGGAGCAGACGAAAACCAGACAGACTAACAGCGAATACTTGAGCAGGAGGCTGAGGGAAATCGAGGGGGTCGCTCCGCTTAAGATAGATGAAAAACTAACCAGACATCAGCCTTGGCCATACCTGTTTAAATACGACTCGAAAAGCTTTGGAAATGTTTCTGTTGAAAGATTCGTGGAGGCTCTTAAGGCTGAAGGGGTCCCCTGCGGCGGAATAGACCATCCGCCTCTCAACATGACGCTAACAGCTCATGGCACTCGGCCGCGAATAATAAGAAAGCCAAAGTATCCTGTGGCAGAGAGTGCTATTCAGGAAGCCGTTACATTGCCCCAATCAATATTCTTGGGGGCTAGAGAAGACATGGATGATATAGTGGAGGCCATAGTTAAAATCAAAACCCATTCCAGCGAGCTATAGTTCCTCTGGATCAACACCATTACGGTTAAAAGTTGCCGCGATAACACTCGGTGGCTGGGCATCACGCACTCCTCATACTTGTGCCTGTTGCAGGAATTACAATTCACATGCACGGCGCCTCTTTCAAACCCCTGTTTACCAAACTTATTCTTACGGACATAAGCGGGGAATACCCGATGTCTTTATCTAGTAGAACTCTGACCTACGTATCACTTTTCCGCTTAAAGAGCATTTCCCCATGGAGATGCTTTCCAAGATTCCTTGGTTTTCAGCCGCTATTAGAGCCATCATGTTGTCTCCCACACGGACTTCAACCTTGTTTTCCTTCACGAATTCGCCAACCGCCAACCCTTCTCTTCAACTTGAATAGAGTACGCAGAAACTTAGATAGAGAGAAATCGGGCCCGCTGGGATTTGAACCCAGATCAT
>FMSI01006344.1_pt1 | contig 21804 bp, 9 predicted proteins | sample 1504471 | NCBI WGS metagenome assembly FMSI01 (sample SAMEA4475357, study PRJEB15587) | soil metagenome | biome: Soil; feature: Field | place: India | collected 2015-03-11 | depth 0 m
GCGGCGGCGCACTTCAAGCAAAACAGTGCGTTGGGGTTGCTGGGTCATAAGGAGAGAGCGACGGATAGCGTTGTCAAACAGAACTTGAGCGGGCTTTCCCTTGAGACCGCAACGGCGAAATGCGTAAAGGATTTGTCGCCCGTATAAGTCAGCACTTGCCTCATCGCCGTAACCTGTGACTGGTTGTCGTCGGTAAGTCATTCTCGTGACTTCTCCCACAAACCCGTCGGCTAAAAGGATTGACAAACTCGTTACTCCCTCCCAACCGTATCTCATCAAGTCAAGGTCTGGAAACCTTCCATGTTCTTCTCTCATAACTTGACAGACAAACTTTGCTGATCGGGCCGTGAACAGCTTGTAGCCTGACATGAAATCGGGTGGGTCAGGGACATGGAAAGTGCAGTAGGTCAAATTGGGGACTTTGCCTTCCTTAGCTAAAGCAAACTTAGCGGTTTCCAACAAAATCTCGTGGGTAATTCGTTCCCACTCTCCACGAGTGAAACTCATCGGAAAGTGCAAGGCATTGCGTCGCCCGATGGCAATGAGGAAATCGGTTTGCTGTTCACTCTCAATCAACCGTGCGAGTTGCCACAGTCGGGGTAAGTCGAAGAGCCAGTGGTCATTGTCGGAATCGCGGACGACGGTGTAGTTTGGTTCAACTGTATCAAACAATCGCCGAATACCTGCGACTACTGCACCTCCTTTGCCCGCGTTCCTTTCCAACACCACAACTGACCAACCTTCACCCCGCAAGGCCTTTTGCACTCTTTTTAGCGGTTTCAAGCACCACTCACAACCGTCCAGCACGATAACCACTCGTTCCGGCAGAAGGAAAACATCCCAACTTTCAAGGGTCGCTGTTAGCAATTCTTCTATTCGTTCCGAACCAGTTTCGGGATTAAACCAAACAGGGATGACCATGCCAACTGTTTGTCTGATTGCTTTGATCTCCATGTCCATTCCCCTCATAACTTCAGTTTCAGAGCCTTATCCTTGATAACCTGCAAATTGTGTTGGGGCGAGATTTATTAGGCTCAAGTTCCGAAGATTTCTCGTTGGTCAGGGATAATTAGTCGGCAGCGGGAACCTTTGGTTGCTTTCGTGACTTCAATGAGTGCTGGGAAGTAGTCGCGAAATTCGTCAAGGTGTGTGACAACAAGGACGAGAGCAAACTCCTTAGCAATGGTTTGAATAGCGTCCACAATTGCTTCCAATCCTTCCTTGTCTTGTGAGCCGAAGCCCTCGTCAACGATGAGCGTTTTCAGGGGGGCACCAGCGCGATAAGAGAGCAAACGAGCCAAAGCGACCCTGATAGCAAAGTCAATCCTGAATTTTTCGCCCCCGCTGTAAAGTTCATACGGTCGGTCACCTAAATCATCGGCGATAATGATTGCCAAAGTCTCCTTTTGACCTCCAGAGTCTTTTGGGATTTCCAATTCAAACCGAAGATGCATCCGACCGTGGGTCAATTGCGTAAGCAATCGGTTTGCTTCCTGATCAAGCCACAAGACAGCGTTTCGTAAAATCGTTTTGGGTATACCATTTCGTCCAAAGGCTTCCTCGAGCAACTTGTAGTCCTGCTTTTCCTCACTCAATTGATTGAGTCTTTGTTCCAACTCAACTTTTTCTCGTTCCCGCTGATTCAGTTCTTCCAACTTTTGCTTTAGTGCTCCCACCTCCTCGTTGAGCCGTTGCAGTTCGTTCTCCCTTGCTTTTCGCCGTCCTTGGAGTTCGTTGAGTTGTTCTTCAACTTCAGGAAGATTTGAAACCTGTTTCTGCAATTTCTCGACTTCAGTCTCAATTTCCTTCAACCGCTTTTCATTTTCAGTAATGCGCTGCTTTTCCTGCTCAATCTTCTCCTTCAGTTTCGGCACTTTTTCTTTCGCTGTTTGCAACTGCTGCCACTGCTGCAATATGTGTTGGTTCTCTTGGAGCCAATCCCTCAATTTTCGGTGCTCGGTTTCGTCATACCCCAAGTTGCGAATATCTTCGTCCACTTCCTCAAGTTTTTTCCGTTCATCGTAGGCGAAATCTCCTGTTGACAGTTTTCGTTTAAGTTCATAAATCTCGCTTTCCAATTCCTTCAGCCGTTCTTGGAGAGACACTGCGTCCCTTTCGGCTTGGCTAATTCGTTCAATTTCCGCTTCAAACCTTGCAAGCCGTTCAACCTTTTGACGGCACTGTTGATAAGCAGCAGGGTCGTAACCTATGCTCAGTTCTCTTTCTTCCAATTCCTTCCATCGTTTTTGCCCTTGGCTTTCCGCTTCAGATTTTTGGCGTTGTAAAGATTCCCACTCCGCTCTCAATTTCTGCAACTCCTCTTCCGCTTTGGTGATTTCCGAAAGCCGTTCCTGAACTTCACCGATTTGTCGCTCTAACTCAGGCAATTGATGAAGCACTGCTTTTGCTTTCTCAATCTGGGCACTCAGTTGCTCAAGGTCTTTTTGCAGTCGTTCCTTTTCTTTCTCTGTTTCGGCGATTCCCGCTTCATGTCTTTCTAACTCTTTCGCCAACTTCCGTCTCAGCGAAGCGAGTTTTTGGGGCGTTAAAACAGTTTCACACAAAGGACATTTCGGTTCACCGACATGCTTTTCAAGCAAGTCAAGTTTCTCAAGGGTTTCTTCCTTCGCTCCCTTCAATTGCTCTTGACGGGTGTCAAGCATGGCGATTTGACTGGTCATTTGCTCTCGTTTCTTTCGGGCATTGTCAAGGAGTTGCTGCCATTCATTGAGTTTCTCCCTTGTCTCTTGGAGTTGCTTCAACCGCTGTTCAATTTGAGGCTTTTGAGCGATTTTGTTTTCAAGTTGCGTTTGCAATTGTTGCAATTTCCCTTCCAGTTGAGCCCATCTTTCTTTTTCTGCTGCGATTTCCCTTTCAAGTTGGGTTCGCTGTTGTTGAAGGTTCAACCACTGCCTTTGTTTCTCGTCCCACTCTTTCAAGGTTTCCCGCGCCCTTTGAAGTTCAGCGAACCCTTTAGTGACTTCATCCTTTTTGGCAAGCAACTCTTGCAATTCCTTCAACCGCTCCTTAGTGTTGGCTTCATCGCGTTCCTTTTCTCTCAATTTGAGTTCAAGTTCTGATTTTGCTTTCAATATGGATTGCTCAAGTTGGTGTCGTTGTTGCTCCAATCCACGCAACTGACTGGCTTTTTTACTGAGCTCTAGCTCCATCTCTTGGGTTTGGTGGAACTTTTCCCACTTTTCGGTTATCTGTCCTTCTTCAGCGATCGCCTTGTTCCATTGCTCTAACTCTTCCTCAAACCCTTGCTTATTCTTTTGCGCTTCAGATATTCGCTGCGTGAGATTTTTCTCTTCATTTCTCAGTTGCTCAATCCTTGCCTTTTGCACCAACATTTCCTCTCGTCTTTTTTGGATTTGCTTGATTTCCTCATCCGTTTGGCGAAGCATTTGTTCTGTGTGGTTCCTTTCTTGCCGCTTTCTCTCAAACACATTGACAACTTGTGATTTTTGGCTGATTTCGGATTCAATTTGTTTCAGTCGCTGCTGACTTTCGTTAATTTGCCCGTCCAATGTCCTCACTTGTCCCCTCGCCTCTTCTGCAAGTTTTTCGTAAATATCCAACCCCAAAACTTGTGCTAGCAAGTCGCGCCTTTTAGCGGGTCCCAAGTTCATGAACATTCCTGACTGACCTTGCGGGATGAAAACTGTGTTAACGAAAGTGTCGTAATCCATCCGAAGCAATTTTTGAATTTCCTGCTCAACAGTCTTGACACCCTCGTGCACGATACTTCGCCATTTGCCATTGGCGAATTTCTCTAAAGTGACATTGTGAGACCCAGATTTTTTTGAGAATTTCCGTCTCACTCGGTAGAGTTGACCATCAACATCAAACTCTAAAGTGACCGACATTTCAGTTGCACCTTTGCGGAGAAGTTCTTGATTTCTGTTTGACCGAGCCTTGCCGAATAGAGCCCAAGTTAATGCGTCCAAGAGAGAGGATTTACCTGCGCCGTTGTTTCCGACAAGTGCCGCCATGTGAACTTCGCTTAAGTCAATTTCCTGAGGTGGGTCGCCGTAACTTAAGAAGTTGCGGATTTGCAATTTAATTGGCACCATGGAGAATCATCCCCTTCATCTTTCAGACCTACCCTCTATCAATTTCTGAGCCAACTTCAAAAGGCGATCCTTCCGCTCCTTGAGTTGCGTTTTGCTTCTCGATTTTTCCTCAAGCCACTCTTCCAAAAGGCGAATTGGGTCTTGCTTCATTAGCCTTTCAAACTCTTCCACCGATCGGATAAAGGAACCGCCATCCTTGGCTTCCTCCTTTGTTCGCATCTCAATCGCAGCGATGTAGTCTGCTCTCTTTTCAAGGATTTCTCTCAGTCTGCCCAAGTTAACCTGCTCCCTTTGGACTTCGTTGACGAGAATGTGAACTTTCACGACGGCTCCCTCTATTTGCTGGTTGGAGTTGAGGGCTTCAATTGCGGTTTGGGTTGGGTTAATTGAATTTCTGACATCCAACTTGACGGTGATAAAAGGTCGTGTCGGCGTTCGGATAAACTGCCACCTTGCTTCCCATCTTCCCTGACGATTCTTCTCTAAGTCCACGATAATGAAACCCTTTGGTTGTCCTTCCTCCCCGAAATCCGACCGACCTAAACTTCCAGCATAAACAATTGGTGGCTCAAAGCCATCAATGAGTTGGTGACGGTGAATGTGCCCGAGAGCGATATAAGCAAACCGACGGTGTCTTAAAACACTTGGTGGGACAATGGGTTCTGAAAAAGAAGTCAAGACTCTTTCTGAGCCGGAAGAGGCTGCCCCCAGAACCCAGATGTGACCAGCCAAAATTGCTGGTGCATCAGATTCAGGGTTCTCTTTCAGCAGATTCTCAATCAACTCTTGCACCTTCTTACCCATCAACTGCTGGATTCTGTCTTCGTCAAGTCCCCTTTCCTCATCGACGGAGACGAGGGCGCGGCGTGGCAAGTATGGGAGGCAAAAAACTTGCAATTCTCCCTTGCGGGTCGGCAACGAGACCATTTCCGGTTTGCGGACAAAAAACACTCCACCGATTTTCACCACACTGAAAATGTCAAGGGCAGAAGCCTCACTGTAAACTTGTGGCAAATCATGGTTGCCGGCTAAAAGCAGCACAGCGATGTTTCGTTCTGACAAGGAAATGATTCGCTTAATGAACTCTCGTTGTGGGAGTGGGTCGGGACGGCGGGAATGATAAGCATCCCCAGTGAATAGAACGACATCCACATCTTTGTCAATTGCCGTCTCGACCATGAAATCCATGCAGCGTAGGAAATCTTTGAGTTGGGTGTGCATTCCAGTTTCCGGATCTCTCCTACCGTAAATCTCTGCACCGAGGTGGACATCGGAAAAGTGGAGAATTCTCATCGTTGTCACCACTCCCTTTCTCAAGCGATTTTTGCTCGGTTCAATTTCTGATGCAAACGTTTTGGAAAGTTTTTTGCCCTTCCCTGACAGTTTGCTGTGGCATTATCATCTCACGGTGTCGGTCTCAGCCAGCAATTTAAGGGCACTATGTTTTGCGGCATGAAGACCACATGAAATTATTAGAGCTTGGCAGCCTTTGTAAAGGGTTTTAAGCCTCAGGAAGCATAAGGCGAGTTTCCCTTCTTCACATTGACACGACAAGCAAGTTCTTCCCTTTACAAATTCACACGGTGCTGCTATCATATTGATGCGTGAGGTTTGCGAGATTTAACCAAATTCTCCGCAAAGAGTGTTAGACCGCCACAATCGCCTTATCATCGTTGTCTGAGTATGGTAGGACTAAAAGCAGCTGGGTTGATTTTAGCATCTGACTGAGTTATAATAAAAATGCCCTTACGATGACGGTTCGGGAGTGTTTGGTCTTATATCAGGCGACAAGGGCAAAAGGTAAGGTTTACTATTTTTTGCCTTATGATGGAAGGTGAGACAGTTGCTGCGAATGAAACCAACTTTGCCGGAGGCAAAGCCTCGTCGCCGAGCTATATTGAGTGGGGAAGGGAATTTGTTCACTCGCATCCGACAATTCTTAACGGAATGTTGGGCGGAATTGAAACTTGTTCAGCGCCCAACGAAGCAGGAAGTGATAAGTTACAGCATGGCGGTCTTGATCGTCATACTGGCATCTGCTGCTTATTTGGCTGTGTTGGACCTTATCCTTGCGAGAATTTTTGCACTCTTCCGTTAGGAGGCACCCCAAAATGATCCAACTTCAGCAACCAACCGTCAGGAAACGCTGGTATGCTGTCCATGTCATAACAGGGCAAGAAGAGAAAGTGAAACAACTTTTGGAGCGAAGAGCGAAAGCGTTAGGGTTGGAAGAAAAACTTGGGCGCATCTTGATACCAAGGGAGCGAGATATTCAAAGCCGCCGAAGCGGTTTAATTGAACGGCGGATTTTCCCCGGTTACATTTTGGTTGAGATGGTATTGGACGAAGAGACTTGGCACCTGGTGAGGCGAACGCCGGGAGTTACGGGTTTCGTGGGAGTTCAGGAAGGTAAAGTGGACAAAAGTGGAGTCCCTTTAATTCAGCCCTTGCGAGATCAAGAGGTTGACAGCATCTTGAGAATGATGGGTGAAGAGATGCCTCGCCCGCGCCCCATCTGGCATAAAGGGGAGATGGTTCGGATTAAGTCTGGACCGTTCCTTGACACTGTTGGTCGTATTGAAGAAGTCAATTCACAGCGTCAAACTTTGGTTGTCATGGTGAACTTGTTGGGAAGGGAGACACCAGTGGAAGTTGATTTCGCCCAAGTGGAACGAGTTTGAAAGCGGTCTTGCCTTTATCACATTTATTCGCTAAAATTATTACTTCGGCTTTTTGACATAGGAGGGTTGGCTTGTGGCGAAGAAAGTTGTGGCGACAGTAAGACTAAACTTGCCTGCAGGTAAAGCTGCAGCAGGTCCACCAGTCGGTCCAACCTTGGCTCCTTACGGCATCAACTTGATGGAGTTTGTGAAGGCTTACAATGAGGCAACTCGCGAAATGATCGGCACGGTTGTGCCCGTTGATGTTACTATTTACTCTGACAGGTCTTTCACTTTCGTCTTGAGGCGTCCCCCCGTTGCTGAACTTTTAAAGAAAGCAGCGGGGATAGAGAAAGGTTCTCCTGCACCTAACAAAGTGAAAGTGGGCAAAGTAACGAGGGAGCAAATCCGAGAAATCGCCTTGACAAAAATGCCTGATTTGAATACTAATGACATTGAGGCTGCAATGAGAATGGTTGAAGGCACTGCCCGCAACATGGGCATTGAAATTGTCCCATAAAGGAGTGTAACTCCTATTTGCAGAACCACCTTTTCGCTCCCAAAAATGTCAACTTTGGAGGGAGAAGCATGGCAAAACGGGGGAAACGATATCAGCAGTTGGTGAAAATTTACGACAAGCAACAAACCTATTCTGTGCCAGAGGCCATTGAATTGGTCAAGAATTTGGCGACCGCTAAGTTTGACGAAAGCGTTGATGTGGCAATCTTCTTAGGAGTTGATCCGAGAAAGAGCGACCAAAGGGTCAGAGGTGTTGTCCAATTGCCATATGGGACAGGGAAGCAACCTGTCGTCGCTGTTATAGCAAAAGGAGAAAAAGTCCGTGAAGCAGAAGAGGCTGGCGCCGATTATGTTGGCGCTGAGGACTTGATTGACCGAATTGACAAAGGTTGGAAAGATTTTGACTACTTGGTCGCTACCCCAGACATGATGAGGTTGATTTCAAGGCTCGGTCGCAAACTTGGACCTTTAATGCCAAGCCCACGAAATGGAACAGTGACCAACGAAGTCGGCGAAGTGGTTCGGCAACTAAAACAGGGGCGCCTCGATTTTCGGACAGATCCTCAAGGTGTTGTCCATGCCGTCATTGGGAAAGTCTCTTTCCCTGATGAGCATCTTCTGGAGAATTTCAAAACCTTGCTTGATGCCCTCTTGAAGGCGAGACCCGCAACTCAAAGGGGTCAATATGTCAAGAGCATTGCGATCTCGCCCACTATGGGACCAAGTGTCAAAGTTGATGTTCAAAAAGCCTTGCAGTTAGTGCGTTAGAGGAGGAAGAAACCATGCCCAAACCCGAAAAAGTGCAATTGGTCAACGAGTTCGTTGAAAAACTTCAAAAGTCAAAAGGTTTCGTTGTGACCACTTACATGGGTTTAGATGCGGGACAAATGACAGATTTGCGACGCCGCATAAAGCAAGAAAGGGCAGAGTTGAAAGTCATCAAGAATACCTTGTTTGCCCGAGCATTACAACATGTCGGATACAACGGTGAGTTAGTGCAGCGGCTAAAAGGTCCTTTGGCTGTGATTTTCGGTTACGATGAACCGATCACAGCCCCAAAAGTTATCCACAATGTGCGCAAGGACTACGAGGCTTTATCGCCCCTTTGGGGTATCATTGAAGGGCAACTTTACGAGGCTCAACAATTGGAAGCCCTTGCTACTTTGCCGTCACGGGAAGAACTTTTGGCTCAAGTAGCGGGCTACCTTCTCACCCCAATTTACAATTTCGTGGGACTAATTAATGCCGTTCTTTGGGAATTCACTGCAGTCCTTGAAGCCGTCATAGAAAAACAAGGAGGAATTGCAGAACAAGGAGGGTCTCAAATGGCAGCAACGACTAAAGTGCAGGAACTCTTTGAAGCCCTCAAGGGCTTGACACTTCTTGAACTCAAACAATTGGCGGACATGTTTAAGGAAGAATTCGGTGTGATAGCGGCAGCCCCTGTTGCTGTTGCCGCTGCTCCAACCGCCGCCCCCACTGCTGAAGCCGTCGCCCCAGCGGAGGAGAAGACTGAGTTTAAAGTCATCCTTAAGGCAGCGGGTGATCAGAAGTTGCAAGTCATTAAGGCTGTTCGGGAAGTGGTGCCTGGATTAGGTCTGAAAGAAGCAAAGGACTTAGTAGAAGGTGCTCCGTCTGTCCTCAGGGAGAGTGTGAGTAAGGAAGAGGCTCAAAAAATCAAGGAGAAGTTGGAAGCGGTTGGGGCTACAGTGGGGATTGAGTGAAACGAGGGTGCAGGCGTGTTGAAGTGTGCCATTGAGATGAAAGGTTACTTGCACGCCTGCACTAATTCCTAAAAAGCGATAAAGCACAAGGAGGCGCATTGAAGCATGATGACAACAGCGGCGCGCCACCAGGCACCGCAAAGCCGATTTGTCCGTCAGTTGCAAGAAAAGTTAGCACACTACCAAAAAGTCCTCCCCTCTATTGAACCACCTCACTTCCTTGAAGTTCAACGCCAATCTTACGAGTGGTTCTTGAGAGAAGGCTTGAAGGAACTTTTACATGCCTTCTCACCAATTGAGGACTACACGGGAACTTTGGCTCTTGAGTTCTTGGACTACGAACTTGAAATCCCACAATCTCATCCCAACTGCGACCAATGTCGCCAAGGTGCATGCCATCAGCACAAGTATTTCTCGCCTGATGCTTGTAAAGAAAGGGGACTAACTTACGAAGCATCCCTTCGAGCCAAAGTCCGACTCATTGACAAAGAAGCAGGAGAAGTTAAGGAATGGACTGATGTCTATTTAGGCGAACTACCTTTGATGACGCCCCAGGGAACCTTCGTGGTCAATGGCACGGAACGGGTCGTTGTTTCCCAATTGACCAGGTCATCCGGGGTCTACTTCTCTTCCCACCTTCACGAATTGACAGGTCGTGAAATGTTCCTAGCCCAAATTGTTGCCCGCAACGGAAACTGGGTTGAATTTGAAACGGTGGTTGAGACTAAGCAAGAGGACCGAGCAAGGGAGAAGGTCAGCATTCGGGTTCGCATTGGTAGTTCAAAAGCGATGCCTGCAACTATGCTCCTCAAGGCTTTCAGCGCTCTCAAAGAAACTCGCGGCATCCCACCGAATGTGGTCAGGTTACCTAAAACCAGTCGCCGACTAATTGGCAAGAGATTGGCTGAACCCGTCATTGACCAAGAAACAGGTGAACTTCTGGCTCATGACAATACGGTCGTGACAACGGAAATTTGGGAACAATGGCAAAAAGCAGCAGTTGATAGGATTGCCGTTTACGAAGACAGGCTTCCCTGTAGCACAACGGAGGATATAGTTCGGCTTTTTGGCATACCTCAAACTTTCTCTCAACCCATACAAATGTCCCCAGATGAACTGGACGAGCAGAAACTCTGGCTATTGGATGACCTCATTGACCCACGCACTAAGCGACCGGTGATCCGTGCCCCGGTAAAGGTAACTCCAGAAATCTTGGAACGAGTCAACCGTTTGTTCAACTCGGGTTTGACGGAAGTCACTCTCTATAAGTGCGACCCTTACATCAGTGATACCCTTGAAGTTGACCCTACCACAAACGAACAAACCGCTCTTTTGATGGTTCACCGTGTTCTTCGCCAGTCTGAACCAGCAACTCGGGAATCTGCCCGCGAGTTACTTTTCAGCCTCTTCCTCGACCCACGCCGATACGATTTAGGCAGGGTTGGACGACACTTGCTTAACAGGAAACTTAGGTTCAAAGATTGGTTAGGGGTAGAACCAGATAGCAACATTGTGACCTTGACCTTAGAGGATTTGGTAGGCACATTGAGAGCGATTATCTTGTTCCGTGAGAAAATTGAGAGCATGGACGAGAAGATGGGACAACCTTTCTGGGGAATCTTCAATACTTCCACAAATGGCGGCGAAATAGCCGTTCCCGAAATCCTCAAGAAACCTGACTGGCTTGGGTTGCTTCAAGATGATGTTGACCACTTGAAGAACAAGCGAGTGCGAAGTATAGGTGAACTCCTTCAGTCTCAACTTCGGGCTGCATTCTTGAGGGTGGAAAGGGCTCTGAAGGAGCGGATGGCGACAATCCCTCGCGAGCAAATGTCACCTCAGCAACTTCTCTCCATCAAACCTTTGCAAGCTGCTATTAGGTCGTTCTTCACTACGGGGCAACTTTCCCAATTCCTGAGCCAGCACAACCTATTGGACGAACTTGAGCACAAAAGGCGCATGACTTCCCTTGGTCCTGGTGGTATTTCAAGGGAGAGCGCGAAAGGCATGTTGCAATTGCGGGATGTTCACGCCAGTCATTACGGTCGTATTTGCCCAATTCAAACCCCTGAAGGTCCAAACATCGGTTTGATTTCAACTTTAGCGGCATACGCAAAGGTTGACGAATTCGGTTTCATCCGCACCCCTTATCGTGTCGTCAAGAACGGTGTGGTGACTGGAGAAATTCACTGGTTGGCTCCCGACGAAGAAGAAAGGTTCCTCATCGCACCTGCAGACACACCCTTGGACGAGGAAGGGAAAATCATTCCAGAACGGTTAATCGTTCGCGGACCTAAACCCGAAACTGGCGAACCTGGTTACATGTGGGTTCATAGGTCTCAAGTTCACTACATTGATGCCTCACCGAGACAGTGCTTCTCGGTCGCAACGAACTTAATTCCCTTCTTGGAGCACGATGATGCCAACAGGGCGTTGATGGGTTCAAACATGCAAAGGCAGGCAGTGCCTTTGATTTACCCTGAAGCACCTTTGGTCAGGACTGGTTTGGAGACAAAAGTTGCCCGTGATTCTGGAGCGCTTGTCATCGCTGAAGAAGATGGCGTCGTTGAATATGTTGATGCATCCCGAATTGAAATCAGAACCCGTTCAGGTGAAAAGAAGATTTACGACCTGAGAACTTTCCGTAGGTCAAACCAAGGAACTTGTTGGCACCAGAGACCTCGAGTTTTAAAAGGGCAAAGGGTAAGGAAGGGCGATATTTTGGCTGACGGTCCTGCAACCAAAGATGGTGTTTTGGCTTTGGGACGAAACTTGCTCGCTGCCTTCATAGTTTGGGAAGGTTACAACTACGAGGACGCCATCGTTATCAGTGATAGGCTTGTCAAAGAGGATATCTTGAGCAGTATCCACATTGAAAGTTACGAGACAACTGCCCGTGACACGAAACTCGGTCCTGAGGAAATCACTCGCGATGTCCCCAATGTCGCTGAAGAGAGGTTGAAGTTCCTTGACGAGAACGGAATCATTGTTGTCGGAGCTGAGGTCAAATCTGAGGACATTCTCGTGGGTAAGGCTGTCCCGAAGGCAGTGTCGGAATTGTCACCAGAAGATAGGTTGATGGTTGCTATTTTCGGTAAGAAAGCCGAAGATATGCGCGACGCTTCCCTGCGCGTCCCACCAGGGGAGTGGGGGACGGTTATCGGAACTCTCGTTCTCGCAAGATATAAGTATCGCTGCCGAAAGTGTGGCGAAATCATTAGGCACTGGAAGAAACTTGAAAGGTCAGAGCACAGCCGTTGTGGAGGTAAGTTGGAACAGTTACCTGGGGATGAATTGAAAACTGGTGTCAACATGATGGTCAGGATTTATGTAGCACAAAGGCGCAAAATCAGTGTCGGTGACAAGTTAGCAGGACGACACGGCAACAAAGGTGTCATCGCCAAGATCTTGCCTGAGGCAGACATGCCTTACTTGCCCGACGGAACTCCCGTTGACATTGTTTTGAGTCCGTTAGGTGTCCCTTCCCGAATGAACATTGGTCAGTTGTTTGAAACCCATCTTGGTTGGCTCGCCCATTTCTACGGGACAGCATTTGAAGTCCCGCCTTTCTTGGGTCTAATCAAGGAAAGCGACCTTATAGAAGGGTTCCGAGAGGCTGTCAATGAACTGCAAAAGGAGCAATTGCACAAGATGGCAACAACGGAGTTTAAACTGAAACTTAGAAAGCCCCACTGGGGAGAACCTGTAGAAGATTACGCAGCAGAGTTAGCCGAATCGATTCTCTCCCGACCGAGCGAGGAGAGGGAAAATCTGTTGGCACTTCTGAATTTGCCTCCAACTTCAGACAAAAACCTTGTCAAGGAAACTCTTTTGAGCAGATCACAATCCCGAGTCGGCTTCTTCCCAGAAATAGGTAAATCAATCCTCTACGATGGTCGCACTGGAGAACCTTTTGACCAACCAGTCACTGTCGGTTGGATGTTCATCATGAAACTCATCCACTTGGTTGAGGATAAAGTTCACGCACGAGCAGTTGGTCCTTACTCTTTAGTGACTCAACAGCCACTGGGCGGGAAAGCACAATTTGGCGGGCAAAGGTTAGGTGAAATGGAAGTTTGGGCGTTGGAAGCATACGGTGCTGCTTACAACCTGCAGGAAATGTTAACTGTCAAATCCGATGATGTTCACGGTCGCGTCCAAATCTTTGAAGACATCGCCCATGGGCGAAACATCTTAGAGGCTGGTATCCCTGAATCCTTTAAGATTCTTGTCAAGGAATTGCAAAGCCTTGGGTTGCAAGTTACAGTTGAAACTCGTGACGGGGTCGTAGTGGAATTGAAGGATGAGGAGGAAACATCTCCTCAAGAGAGATAGCGACTGAAGATAGCCTGTTTTGAGCGTGCAGGCCGGTGTGAACGGGCAAGGAGATGGACATAACCTTTATGTTGCAAGCCTTCATGCCTGCACGCTTACATGTCTTTCGGAGGTGAAAAAGTTTGGAGACAAAAAAGTCAAGGCAAGCACTTTACTTTGATGTCGTTAGGATTGGTTTGGCATCACCTCAAGACATCCGCTCGTGGTCCCACGGTGAAGTCAAGCGTCCCGAGACGATTAACTACCGAAATTTCCGCCCTGAAAAGGAAGGTCTTTTTGACGAACGGATTTTCGGTCCAACAAAGGATTACGAGTGTGCGTGTGGACGATACAAGAAGAGAAAGTTCGCTGGAATAGTTTGTGAGCGCTGCGGTGTGGAAGTAACCTCTTCGAGGGTTCGGAGAAGGCGAATGGGTCACATAGAACTTATCTCCCCAGTTGCTCACATTTGGTTCTTCCGAAACACCCCCTCCGTCATTGCCCTTTTGCTTGACCTGTCGCCCAAACTGGTTGAGCGAGTCATATACTTGACAACTTACATCGTCACTCAAACTGACCCAAGAGCCATAAGGCAAGAACGAGACAATCTGCAGAAAGCCGTTGATTTGGAGAAAGACGAGATTGACGCCAGCGTTCGAGACAATGTCAATAGGTTGAGGAGAGAACAAGAAGCGATCAAAGAACGGGCGCAACAAAACCTCATACCTGTTGACGAGGCGGAAGACACAATTCGCCGAATAGAGAAAGAAATCCAAACCTTCACTCAGCAAGCGGAGGAACAAAAGCAGGAACTTGACAAAGCGTTAGATTTGCTTCAATCGCTGCAGCCAAAACAAGCCTTGACACCAGAAGAACTACTTTCCCTCCGCAGATTGTTAGAAACTGCTCAACGCAAACTTGGTCGTTCCTATGACCATCTGTTCAAAGTCGGAACGGGTGCGGAAGCGATTCGTGAACTCCTTGAAGAACTGGACTTGGAGCGACTTTCCAGGGAATTGAGGAGAACCATTCAAGAGACCACAGGGGCAAAAAGAGCCAGAGCCATTAAGCGGCTGGAGATTGTGGAAGCGTTTAGGAAGTCCCGAAACCGACCTGAATGGATGATTTTGGAAGTCCTCCCCGTCTTGCCGCCTGATTTGAGACCAATGGTTCAGCTAGATGGAGGTCGTTTCGCCACCAGCGACCTCAATGATCTTTACAGGCGTGTTATAAACCGCAACAACAGGCTCAAAAAGATGAAGGAAATTCGTGCCCCTGAAAGCATCATCAACCACGAGAAGCGCTTGCTTCAAGAAGCGGTTGACGCTTTGCTTGACAACTCCCGCAAACCCCATCCTGTCCTCGGAACAAACGGGCGACCTTTAAAGTCTTTGTCCGATATGCTTCGGGGTAAGGAAGGAAGATTTAGGCGTAACTTGCTTGGAAAGCGAGTTGACTACTCTGGTCGTTCTGTTATCGTTGTCGGTCCGCAACTTAAACTTTACCAATGCGGTTTGCCGAGGGTGATGGCTAAAGAGTTGTTCCGTCCCTTCCTCATGCACTGGCTCGAGAAACATTCTGACCAGACAGGCGTCTATACCCTTCGCAGTGCGAGGAGGTTGCTTGAAGAAGAAGACAACCCACTCGTTCACGAAGCGTTGGAAAATGTCATTAAAGAACATCCTGTTTTGCTGAACCGAGCACCAACTCTTCACAGGTTGGGGATTCAAGCCTTTGAACCCGTTCTTGTTGAAGGAAAGGCAATCCAAATTCATCCCCTTGTGTGTCCACCTTACAACGCCGACTTTGATGGCGACCAAATGGCAGTCCATGTCCCCCTTTCAGTGACTGCCCAAGCGGAGGCTCGCCTGTTAATGATGTCTTCCAACAATATCTTCTCTCCCGCTAACGGTCAACCTCTAATGGCTCCAGGCTACGATATTGCCTTGGGTTGTTACTACTTGACACTGTGGCAGCCGTTGCCCGAGGAATCAAAACTGGAACGCGAAGAAAGGAAAACCTCTTTCACTTCCCCAGTGGAATTGCTCATATATGCCCGTAAGGGTTGGGTGAGTTTAAACGATATTGTCACAGTTAGCGGCGAGAAAGGTCCTGTCTGGCGCCATCTGCTTAAGTATCTGGCTCCTAGTGGAAGAGCCTTCGCTAATCGTGAAGCTCCACTCAGGCTTCTTGAACTCGGACAAATTCACTGGCAAACAGATATACTGGTTCGAGACGAGAAAGGAGAAGGTGGTTGGCTGCTCACTACCCCAGGACGAATCCTCTTCAATAGTTTGCTGCCAAAAGACTTTCCTTTCATTAACGAACCTATGACCAAGAGTAAACTTCGCGACATAGTGGTTCAACTTTACGAACGATACGGGAATGTTAAGCTGGTTCAGTTCCTTGATGATGTCAAAGATTTGGGCTTCCACATCGCAACCTTGTCCGGAGTCACAATGTCCGTTGCTGACTTGAGGGTTGAAACCGAACGAGAAAAACTGATTCGTGCCGCTGAGGAGAAGGTCTACAAGATTGAAGAATCCTATGAGCAAGGATTGCTCAGCCCCTTTGAAAGGGAGGAACAAATTTACCGAACTTGGATGGAAGTTGTTGACAGGGTGACCGAACAGGTGATGACGAACATTGGAGTTCACAACCCGATTTACATGATGGCAGAAAGTGGCGCTCGCGGCCGCAAGGAACAGATTGTCCAATTGGCAGGATTGCGAGGTTTGATGACAACGGCTGTGGGGACGATAATCAGTGACTTGCCTGTCAAGAGCAATCTGAGGGATGGTTTGAGTTTGTTGGAATACTTCGTCTGCACCTTCTCAGCAAGAAGAACCCTCGCCGATACGGCTTTGAGAACTTCGGACGCAGGTTACCTGACCAGAAGGCTCGTAGATGTGGCGCAGGATGTTGTCATCAAGGCAATTGATTGTGGAACTACAGAAGGGTTTGAGATTACCGCCATTGAAGAGAGACAAAAATTAGACGAACACAGGGAACAAGTCGTCACGATTGTCCCCCTCGCTGACAGAATATGGGGCCGAATTTCTGCAGAAGATGTGATTCATCCCAAGACGAAAAAAACCATCGTCAAAGCAGGAGAGATGATTACTCGCAGGAAGGCGAAGGAGATAGAGAACGCAGGTGTGACGAAGGTAAAGGTCAGGTCTCCTTTGACTTGCGAATTGCCCCACGGCATCTGCGCTATGTGCTATGGAATGGATTTGTCAACAGGACGGTTGGTTGAGTTGGGTGAAGCCGTCGGAATTATCGCCGCACAGTCTATTGGAGAACCCGGAACCCAGTTTACCCTCCGAACTTTCCACACGGTGATTGGACAAAGCCTTGTTGAAATCCGCCAGTTCAAAGGTCACCGTGAGCGAGCGCTTCGTGAAATCATCAGACACTCCCGCTCTCAAGGTGGAGAGATGAGCCTTAAGGACATGATGGACGAAATCAAGAAAGCATCCCGAGGGACAGAGGAAGAGCAAAAGGAACAGCGAATGAAGTGGTGGACGCGGCTCCACGTCCCCCGAAGAAGAGGGTTGCTCAGGGTTGAAGAGTTGTTTGATGCCAGAAAACCTCTCGGTCAGGCTATCATTGCTGAATATGACGGAACAGTCGTGGAAATCTCAAAGAAGGGAATTTGGCGCGTCTATGTGGATTCTGTCGTTCCCGATACCGATTGGGAGAAAAACTTGGATGAAATCATCGCTCAGGATGTCAAGGTCGGAAATACCGTGATCGTTGCGAAGGGCACACCTCTTAAGGATTTCGTCATTGAGCAACTGAGAGCCGCTAAAGTGAAGGGAATCGTTATCCGCAAAGGTTATGTGGTTCCTTTTAACGCCGACTTCAAAGTCAAAGTGGGGAGCAAAGTCAAAGCAGGAGATCCACTGACGGAAGGCGCAATTAACCCATATACTTTGCTCTCCCTTCGCGGTGTCAGGGCAGTGCAAGATTACCTTCTGAGGGAAATTCAAAGTGTCTATCGCTCTCACGGGCTTGACATTCACGACAAGCACATTGAAATCATCATCAGGCAAATGCTCAGGAAACGGAAAATCATTGACCCCGGCGACACGGAGTTCTTGCCTGGACAATTAGTTGACCGTGCAGTTTTTGAGTTTGAGAACAGAAGAGTGATGGCTCAAGGCGGGAAACCAGCGACAGCCGAATGGGTTTTGATGGGAATTATGAGAGCAGCGGAAAACACTGACAGTTGGTTGAGCGCTGCTTCCTTCCAAAGAACAACTCAGGCATTGACAGATGCCGCAATTCGCGGTAAGGCTGATTACCTCGTCGGGTTGAAAGAGAATGTCATCATCGGAAGGTTGATTCCAGCGGGGACAGGATTCTTGCAACCAGGAAGCGTTGAAGTTTTGCCGCCAGAGGGCGGAGAGAAATTGCCTCATGTCGGTGAACCTGAAGAAAAGCCTCGCCGCCGAGCAAGAGCAACTCGCTCCCGCTCCACGAGAAAGCGATGACTTCTTTACAAAATTGCGCCATGATTGAAAGGGGACTCAGAGGGGCATGGCACCGCCATGCCCCTTTTGTTTGACCTGGGTTATGTCCCATTGCGAGAGTGGGAAAAAACGCCATGACGGTGAAGGAGGGCTGGAAATGGTCAGGGAAGAGACAGCCACAACCGTAGAAACACCTACAACTTCTTCCAACTATCAGGCTGAACACATCGCTGTCCTGAAAGGTCTGGAAGGAGTCCGAAAAAGACCGGCCATGTATATCGGGGACACAAGCACTCGTGGTCTCCATCACCTACTTGAAGAAGTCATAGACAACAGTGTTGATGAAGCGCTGGCTGGGTATTGTAAGCGAATTGAAGTGACAATCCAAAGTGATGGTTCCGCCTCTGTGGCTGATGATGGTCGCGGTATCCCTGTTGACATACATCCCGAGGAAGGGAAACCTGCAGTTGAAGTTGTCATGACCATGCTCCATGCAGGTGGTAAGTTCCATACGGGTGCTTATCGCGTTTCTGGAGGTTTGCATGGTGTCGGTGTCAGCGTAGTGAATGCTCTCTCCGAATGGCTTGAAGTTTGGGTCAAGAGAGACGGTAGAATTTGGCATCAACGCTACGAACGAGGAGAAGCCGTCACTCCCCTTAAATCTGTTGGAAAATCCGCTCGCACCGGAACAACCGTTCGGTTCAAACCCGACCCTGAAATTTTTGAGACGACCGAATGGGATGCCAATAGGATCAAACAGCGGTTGCACGAACTGGCTTTCCTTAACCCTCAAGTTCGGTTCATTTTCCGTGACGAACGAACCAATGAGGAGGAAGAATTCCACGAGAAGGGAGGCTTGGTCTCCTATGTCCAATACCTAAATCGCAACCGTGAAGCCTTGCACCGACCTATCTACATAAGCGGAGTCCGTAAAGTTGAGCAAGACGGCAAGGTGTTGGATGAAATCTCCGTTGAAGTTGCGCTGCAATACCACGAAGGCTACCAAGAGCAAATTTTGAGTTTCGCAAACGATGTGAAAACCGTTGACGGTGGAACTCACGAAAGCGGCTTCAAAAACGCCTTGACGAGAGTAATTAACAACTACGCACGGAAGGCTGGGTTGTTGAAAGAGAAAGACTCAAACTTGACAGGAGACGATGTTCGCGAAGGTCTGACAGCGGTCATTTCGGTCAAACTGATGAGACCGCAATTTGAAGGGCAAACGAAACACAAGTTAGGGAACAGCGAGGTTGAAGGGATCGTTTTCAGCATCGTCCACGAGGAATTGAGCGCTTACTTTGACAAAAACGGGACAATTGCTCGCCGAATCGCTCAAAAATCCATCAGAGCCGCTCAAGCCCGCGAAGCAGCGAAAAAAGCCGCCGAACTTGTCCGAAGGAAAACCGCTTTAGATGATGCACGATTGCCAGGCAAATTGGCGGATTGCACTGAAAAAGACCCTACCCTTTGTGAATTGTTCCTGGTTGAGGGCGAGAGTGCAGGAGGGACAGCGAAACAAGGTCGCGACCGAAGAACTCAAGCGATTTTGCCTTTGAGAGGGAAGGTCCTAAATGTTGAAAAGCATAGGCTTGACAAAGTTCTGAGTAATGAAGAAATCCGAGCCATCATCACCGCTTTGGGAACAGGCATTTGGGTTGAAGACGGCAAACATCGTCGCAAAGGCGGAGAGGCATCAACCGAGTTTGACATCAACAAGCGCCGTTATGACCGAATCATCTTGCTCGCAGACGCTGATATTGATGGAAGTCACATCCGAACATTGCTCTTGACATTCTTGTTCCGCTACCTTCGTCCGTTGGTTGAGAACGGGCATGTTTACATCGCCAAGCCGCCTCTGTATGCCATCCGAAAGGGTCGCGAACTTTACTACGCCTACACGGACGAGGAGCGAGATGCAATTGTCAAGAAACTTGGTGGGCGAGGTGTCACTGTCCAAAGGTTCAAAGGTTTGGGGGAAATGAACCCAGATCAGTTAGCGGAGACGACAATGGACCCTAAAACTCGCATTTTGCTTCGGGTGACTTTGGAAGATGCCCAAAAGGCTGATTGGCTGTTCTCGGTTCTGATGGGCGAACAAGTAGAACCCCGACGCCAATTCATTGAACAACACGCTAAAGAGGTTGCCGGGGAACTGGATATTTGACCAACGAAGACGAAACAAGGTAACTTGGCCAGAATAAGCATACGACCGTTGAGCAGGGACAAATGTTGCCAAAGATTTAACCTTGAAGGAGTGTCTCTGCTATAGGACGAGGGATGACCAAACAGTTTACCAATCCGCTGATACATGCAATTTTCAATGCGGTGGCGTGCTTTTGAATGTCTTCAAAGGCACGAGCGTTGAGGGCGATGACAGGCTTTTCGGAAGCGACTAAAGTGCGAAAAACACTTACAGGAACGCATTTAACCCTTTCCTCAGGCAAAATCGGATTCCCGTGATGGTCAAAGAATTGGTTCAGCAGGAATCCCACAGGTTGTTTCTCCACAACTTTCCTTGCACATTTCAACCCAGCAGCCTCCAGAAAATCCGGATCTCCCTCATAAGGAGAGCGAACGGTCAAAAATGCTGCATCAAGACTCTCAAATGGCATGTGGGGGTTGAAATAGTGACAACGAACTTTTGTTTTCAAATCCCCTCTGCTGCACCTCAGTGCAATTGAAGCCACGATAGATTGAGTGCACAGACCTTGATTTAAGGTTAGGAATGGGCTTTCAGACAAGCCCCAAAATTCTAAACTGTTCAACTTCGGGAAGTGACGAAGGGTTTGAGGGAGGTCAAGACACTCAACCATTGCTCTTACCTCGTATCCAGAACCAAGACCGAAAACCAAGGATGTTCGGTCTCGCAAAAGTTCACAGAAAAGTTGTGCTGCAGCCGCACCTAACTGGGTCAGTTGCTCCGAGGAGTCAGCGAAATGAGGCACAACTCTGGCGTCAAGGAGTCTGTAGTGGCGGATGAGAGCAACCTCAAGGGAGAATTCTGGTGACGGAACTCGGATAGAGAAGGAAACCAAAGGCGAGGATTTGTCAACCCCTTCTGTTGCCTCTTTCAACCATCGCTGAACTTTCTTGCGGGGCAGGCATAACCGCCTTGAAATGTCAGTGTTGGTCTTACAAGGAGTAGAAGCAGAATAACGCAAGTGAGCGACGAGAAATCGGTTCCTAAGTTCCCACCACTCTGCTCGGTTCGGCAAATCCGATATCCGCTTAGGATATCCGACAAGTCGCAACATCTCTATTGCACACGCTTCATCGGTGACGAGACAATTGAAAAGCGGACCACCATAACGGTGAGCCTTGTAAACTGCCAACACTGCTAATGCCTTCTCCTTCCCTCCAGCCAAAGCGACAACTGGTCGCCCTAACCTAACCATCTCACGAAGGACAGAAAGGGACGCTACTTCAAAGTTTTCCAATCCTTTTAATGGAATGGCAGGTGATGCTCCACCAGCGGAGAAGAAGTGAAACAAAATTTCTGCAACTGCACCCGCTCTTTGAGCGGCAGTGAAGTCAAAAAGCAACTCGTTTGCATAATCACGCCATGCATTCTCCTTTAATTCACCAATTCCGACGAAAGCCCAGTCTAAATCATGCCTCTTGACTTCTTTAGGATTAACCACACCGCTAAACTCTTTCCCGCTCTCCAAATGCTTCCAACGACTATCCACAACGAGTTCACCTATAGCCTTTTCGGCATCAGCAATGGAGATAAGGGATTCTCGGAAAGATGAGAGAGCATAAAAGTGCAGCCGTTTGACCTTAACGAAGTTTAGCAAAGATTTAGTGAAAGCAAAGACCGCTCGCCCACCCCCCAAACCTACCTTTTGTCCTTCAACAAAACGCGAGGCGAAAATTTTCGCCGCTGCAAATCCCAGATAGAAATTCAGAGCAGATCGGTCCACTGAACCCACATCTGGAATGACGACAACTTCTTTGAGTTCAGGAAAGGCTTCTTGAACCACTTTCCCCAAAACAGTATCAACTGGTGGAGAGACTGTGACATTCACCAGCA
>FMSI01037422.1_pt1 | contig 21573 bp, 20 predicted proteins | sample 1504471 | NCBI WGS metagenome assembly FMSI01 (sample SAMEA4475357, study PRJEB15587) | soil metagenome | biome: Soil; feature: Field | place: India | collected 2015-03-11 | depth 0 m
TTTTTTGGCTTATCGTCCCCTTCTGTTACAGAAAGAATTACCACCTTAATGTCTTCACCCAAACAAAAATCGCTGGGACATACAAGATTCCCAACGTTTTCTATTATCAGTAGATCAAGTTTTGAAAGGTCAAAGAAAGTCAAGCCTTCCTTAATCATCCCTGCATCTAAATGACAGGATCCTTTTGTGTTAAGTTGAACAGAGATGACAGAGGGTTTAGAAAGTCTCTCAGCATCTATGGTATCTTCAATATCACCTACTATTATGCCTATGCGATAGAACTTAGAGAGCCTATTTATCAGACCTTCGAGAAATGTTGTCTTCCCAGCACCAGGAGAGCTGATGAGGTTAAAAACAAATACACCGTTTTGATCAAATGTCTTTTTTAGTTCTTGAGCTATCTCGTTGTTACCTTTTAGGATTGGATAGACAACCTTAAGCTTCAATCTTTTCTCCTTCTATTTCTTTTATTTGTAACTCACAACCTTTCGTAATATAAAGAGAAAGTTTTTGGCATATGGGACAGGTTGCGGTAAGAAAGTTAAGTGTAAATTTTTCATTACAGTGCTCACAAAACCCTTCTATAGGTACTTCTATTATCTCGAAACTGATAGTTAAAAAATCTGACTTGGACAACTCCTTAAGACAAAAACTCAAAGAAGATATATTTATGCCGCTACCGCTACCGACCTCTATCAAAACCCTTCCTGCTTTTATACCTTCTTTCTTTTCTATCTCTCTGATGGCTTCAATCGTTGATAAGGCTATTGATGCTTCGTGCATTATCTAAACATTTTAATATTAAATCATCTACAAAGGAAATAAATTTTTCCTTTCTGTTAATTAATGTAGTTGTGGGAGGTCCAATAGTTTCTATATCTTCTGGCACAATAGCTACAACAAAACACTTAGCTTTACCACCCAACGCCCTTGCTAACTGATATATGTCTTCGATGCCAAAATCATGGAAAGAGGTTATCATTTTATCTCTATATGTTACATCATCCATATCAAAGATATAAATAGAGCCCGGAGAATCTTCTATCTTTATTACATCAAGAAAAATAAGATATTCATAATCAAAAAAAAGAGGGAGAAGGGAGTGTCCTTTGACACCCCCTTCTAAATAGACTACTTTATTACTACGGGGAGGAGATTTTTTTAATTCTTTGACTATATATATTCCGTATCCTTCATCACTTAGAAGCTCATTACCTAAACCAACAACAGCAATCATCTCTTCAAACAAAAAGGTTATCCTACTTTTTTTGTCTCATAACCAGTAATAATTGATAAATAATAATCTCGTATCGTTACACCAGTGGAACCTAAATATATGTGTACCATTAACGAAATAGTATAAAAGACCGTTAATATAAAGTGCCAATATCTCACATATCCAAGTCCACTAAAGAAATCTACTACACCAATAAAGATCTCAGGCTCATAGAGGGCAAATCCTGTAAGAAATTGAGGCACAAATACAAGGGGCCAGATAGAGTAAGCTATCTTCTGACCAGGATTGTATTTACCAAAATCTGGTTTAGGTGCCTTAACAAACATGCCCCAGAGATAGTACTTTAAGAGTTTAAAAAAAGCAGGTATATCTGATGGTCTAACTATTATGTCAAAGGCCTTTTTTGTAACAAAAAAGTAATAGTATGCCCTCATTACATAACACCAAATAATCAACCAAGCGAAGATAAAATGTACATATCTTGCCATTGAGATTGAACCAAACAAGTAAACATAGGCAGGAAAAGCTATCTGAAGCCCTGTTAAAACAAGTAATATCATTGATATAGCATGTACACCATGGGTAATCCTAACAAAAAGGGGATGTCTGTAATGTCTTATATACTCAGCCATCTTATAGCCTCCTAAAGAACCTTGAATTTTTTAACTTCATTGGTCTCAGGGTGGATTATGTGAATTGCACAGGCCAAACAGGGGTCAAAGGATCTAACAACTCTTACTATCTCTATAGGGTTTTCTGGATCTGCCACTGGCGTACCTATTAGAGCTTGTTCAATTACACCTTTCACACCCTTCTCATCGGCAGGGCCACAGTTCCATGTTGAAGGAACAACACACTGGTATCTTTCAATCTTGTGGTCTTTAATCTTAATCCAGTGACCTAAGGCACCTCTCTGGGCTTCTGTAAGACCATAACCTTCACCTACCTTTGGCACTTCATATTTGTTCCAGCAAGGCTTGTCAGGATTTAACTGAACTAACCATTCTTCAGTTTTATCAGCAATAATCTTTAACTCTAAAGCCCTCGAAGCATGTCTTCCTAAAACAGAGAACAGTACCGACACATCTGCATTTAATGACTTTAATGTGTTATTTATCAGATTTGATACCTCAGGTCTCTTTCCAGAGAGATGAGTTACTGCCATTCTTGCTAAAGGACCAACCTCCATAGCATTAGCATCATATCTTGAAGCCTTAACCCATGTATAGGCATTAGCTTTGTTTGGATCTGCTACAGTTTCGCCTTCAAAGGGATGGAGATTAGACTTTGAAGAATATTTTGCATAGAAAACATCTTCTTTAATCTTTTTCTGATCAAGATCTTCTAACTTTCCGTTTATGAAGGCCCCTGGGATATGGTAAGTATCTGTTCCTTCGTTGTTTAACTCAAATATACCATAGGCGAGAAGATTTTTATGACCCGCACCAATCTTAAACCACTGTGGATAAGCCTTAGCAACAGCTATAACATCTGGTATATAGCAAGTGTCAATAAACTCTTTTATTCTTCTTAATCTATACAGATAAGAAGCTATTCTTTCAGCATTAACGGTTTCTGCAACACCACCTGGTACTATACCAGTTACATGGGGCATCTTGCCACCCCAGATAGCTATCATCTCCTGGGCTGTTCTTGCTATCTCAAAGGCTTTTACATAGTGAGAGATAGCTGTTAAGTTTAAGTCTTTGTCCTTAATGTAATCTCCCTTGTATCTTGGCAAAAAGGGTGCTCCTGCTGTCTTGCTACCAGAGGCTACCTCCTTTTTCACCCACTCCCTAATATTAATCATAGTAGCATCGTTACCTTTATAATCAAGTATTGCTGTAATATCAACGAAATCAAGGGCTGCAAGATGATAAAAATGGAGTATATGGGAATGTAATAAGTTACCAGCTGCCATTAAATTTCTAATTATCCTTCCGTTGTCTGGTGGATTGATATTGAAGGCATCATCTAATGCTTTAACAGAGGCCATTGCATGTCCTACTGGGCATACACCACAAATCCTCTGGGTAACATTAACTGCATCTTGTGGGTCTCTCCCCTGAAGGATTAACTCCCAACCTCTAAACATATCGCCACGTGATCTGGCATCTTTTACCTTACCACCTTCTACCACCACTTCAACTGAGTAGTGTCCCTCAATCCTTGTGATTGGATCTATAATAATTTTCTTAGCCATTTATTTTTCCTCCTTAACATTTTCTCTCTGACTTTTCTTCTTTGAGCTTACAACCCTACCTATTGCATGTGCAATTATTCCACCTAAGGTAGCAGCTCCAACAATTGTTCCAAACTTATCTGCTTTTATCTTAAGACCAGGAATACCAGGAACCTTTGCCTCTGGCAATCTCATATACATACCATTGCCAGTAGAACCAATAAAGCTCTCAGCAGCACAGCCTATACAGGGTGAACCACCTCTAATGGGCCAGTTAACACCTGTATTCCACTGATGGTTGCCACAGTCATTATATGTAATGGGTCCCTTACACCCAATAAGATACATACACTTTTTCTCTCCAAAACCCTTCGCAAAGTCTCCTCTCTCAAAAAATGGTCTCATTTCACAGTTGTCATGTATTAATCTACCAAAGAAGACAAGAGGTCTTCTCTTTGAATCTAGGGATGGAACACCAAATAACTTAAGATGTGCAAGAAGACCAACTAAATGATGTGGTCTTGCTGGACAGCCAGGTAGATTAACAAGTTTTGAAGTTCCAATTATCTCTGAAACAGGTTTTGCTCCTGTTGGATTAGGTTCAGCTGCAGGAATACCACCCCAAGTTGCACAGGTACCTAAAGCAACTACATATTGAGCTTTCTCTCCTAATTTTTTAACCCATTCTAAGCAGGTTATAGGTTTTCCACTCTCATCTTCACCAATAGTACAGTAAATACCATTATCTTTTGTTGGAATAGAGCCTTCTACAACCAGAATAAACTTTTCATCTGATTTTAAAGCATCAAAAAGAATATCCATACACTGATGACCAGATGATGCCATTACTGTTTGATGAAATCTCAAACTTATTATATCTGTCACAATATCTGGGACAGTTGGAGAAAATGTGTTAAGTAGTGATTCAGAACAACCTGCATCATTTTGTCCTTGAATCCAGATTACAGGAATATTTTTGTTTTGCTTTTCAATAGCTTCCGCTACTTTGGTTAGGAACCCCTGTGACATAATAGCGGCACTGGCTCCACCTAAAACTTTCAGAAAATCTCGCCTTGAAAAATTCATCTATCCCTCCTTGTTTTCAAAAATTAACAGTGCTTACAAACAAAAAAAATGCCAACTTTAAAAAAACTTTATAAATCAGGGAATTATAATAATGTAGCTATAAATGACAGGGTTGATGGTGTTATATTTGAAAGACAACAATGTAAGAGAAAAATTACAGTGTAATTAGTTTGTTACACAAGATTAAAAGCCTGTGTGACCAAAACCACCAGAATCTCTTTTAGTCTCATTAAGGTTATCAGTCTCAATGATTTTTGCTCTAATAACTTCTTTTATTACCATCTGTGCAACTCTATCCCCTCTATTAATCTTATAGGGCTTGTTACTTAAGTTAACAAGTATTATTTTAACCTCACCTCGATAATCAGCATCTATAGTACCTGGAGAGTTTAAGACAGTAATTCCATGTTTTATTGCAAGCCCACTTCTTGGTCTTATCTCACCCTCATACCCCTCTGGTATCTCAAAAATAAGTCCTGTAGAAATTAATACTCTCTCCAATGGCTTTATCTCAATAGAACTATCAATATCGGCATAAAGGTCCATTCCACTGGCAGAGTCAGTCATATAGGTTGGAAGTGGTATATCATTAAAGTTTCTAATCTTTTTTACTTTAATGGGGATCTCTTTCATTTGGGAGTTATGGTAACTATCTTGGCTTTATCGAAAATTAAGTATTCATTAGCAACCCTAACAATATCATCAAGAGTAACTTGATAGATCTTTTCAAGCTCCTTCTCTAATGGTATATACTCATTGTGATACATCTCCACTTTAGCATTATAAGAGAACCGGGCATCGCTACTATCTTGAGAAAGCATTATGTATCCTTTTATCTGTTCTTTTGTATGCTTTAGTTCTGATTCACTAATCTTGCCATTTTTAAATCTATCTAAAATCTCTTTAACCTTATCAAGACAAAAGTTATTATTTTTAGGGGCTGTAGCATAAAAGACCTCCAAAAAACCAGTGTCTTGATAGGACTGTGTGAGAGAAAAGACAGAGTAGGCATAACCTGTTTTTTCTCTAAGTTCTTGAAAGAGATAGGAGCTCATGCTGCTACCTAAGATAGAGTTCAAAACTCTTATAGGATAATAATCGGCGCTATATCTTGAAACAGTCTTGAAACCAATTGCAGTGTTTGTCTGATAAAGCTGATCCTTTTTTATTGAAATATTTTGACCTTCGCTACAACTTTTTCTTTCTGGAAAATTAATCTTTTTAGAAGGCCTATAACCAAAATAATATTTAGCCTTTTCAAAAAAATCATCCCACCTTAAGTTACCTGCAGCAGCAATAATTATCCTATCATTAAGATAAAAATTGTCTATAAAACTTAAAATTTTCTCTCTATTAAAATTTTTAACAGTCTCTTCTGTACCAAGAATTGAAAAGCCCAGACTCTCTTTACCAAAAAGGGCTTCTAAGAGTAAGTCATGTATTACATCATCAGGAGTATCGTTAACCATCCCAATTTCTTGAACAACTACAGTCTTCTCTTTATCTAACTCTTCTTCTTTTATCGTTGAATTAAGGAAAATATCAGATAACACATCAAGGGCAAGTTCAAGTTTATCTTGAACGACTTTTACATAATAACAGGTGTACTCTTTATTAGTATAGGCATTTATAATCCCACCTACACCATCAATCTCCTTGGAGATATCAAGACTTGATCTTCTCTCTGTACCTTTAAAGAGCATATGTTCGGTAAAGTGGGCGATACCTCTATCTGAGGAAGGTTCATCTCGACTGCCACAGAAGACAAAGATACCTACTGTAATGGAGTTAAAGCCAGGTATTTCTTCACCGATTACTCTTATACCATTGGGAAGAATCTTTTTGTGATAACCTTTACTCCTCGCTCTCACCGAGAGCCTCTTTTCTACTTAGCTTAATCTTGCCTTGAGAATCGATATCTATAACTTTAACAAGAACTTCATCGCCTTCTTTCAAAAGGTCCGATACATTTTTTATCCTCTTGCGAGATATCTGAGATATATGGAGTAATCCATCTACGCCCTGAGCTAACTGAACAAAGGCCCCAAAATCAACAATTCTCATTACTTTACCTAAATATATCTCGCCCACCTGTGGCTCAAAAGTAAATCTCTTTATTAAATTTATTGCCTTTTCAGCAGACTCTCTATTGTTTGAGAATACATTAACAGTACCATCGTCGTTTATATCTATATTTACACCTGTTTGATCAATAATACTTCTGATATTCTTTCCACCAGGGCCAATGAGATCTTTGATCTTCTCTGTCTTTATCTTAAGATTATAAACACGAGGCGCATACTCAGAAAGCTGTGCTCTTGGAACTGAAATGGATGCCTTCATTATAGAAAGAATATGCAACCTTCCTCTTCTCGCCTGTTCTAAAGCTTGAGATAGAATATCGCGGGTAACACCAGTAATTTTTATATCCATCTGAACAGCAGTTATGGCTGATTCAGTACCGCAGACCTTAAAATCCATATCACCAATATGGTCCTCATCGCCAAGAATATCACTTAATACTATAAATTTATCGCCTTCTTTCATTAAACCCATAGCGATTCCAGCAACATGTTCTTTAATGGGTACTCCAGCATCCATTAGGGACAAAGAACCGCCACATACGGAGGCCATTGAAGAGGAACCGTTTGATTCCAAAATATCAGAGACAACTCTTATCGTATAAGGAAAATCCTTATCAGAAGGTATAACAGGAACTAATGCCTTCTCTGCTAAGAAACCATGTCCAATCTCTCTTCTTCCAGGTGACCTTAAAGGCTTAATCTCTCCAGTACAAAAGGGGAAAAAATTATAGTGGAGCATAAAAGATTTAAAATGCTCTCCCATAAGCTCATCTATCTTCTGCTCATCATCAGCAGTTCCTAAGGTAGTAATTACAAGTGCCTGCGTCTCCCCTCTCGTAAATACAGCAGAACCATGTGTCCGAGGTAAAACCCCCACATCACAGGTAATCTTTCTTATATCCTCTGGAGCTCTTCCATCAATCCTTCTACCTGTCTCAAAAATGTGCTTTCGAATGACTGTCTTTTCTGCCTTTTCTATGGCAAAATTAACCCATAAATCCACATTTGGCGCATCAAACTGTGACTTAACATCATTTATTATAGTGCTCGACAGCTCAGAAAGAGCTTTTCTTCTTTCCTGCTTATGAGGATTAAAAACTCTCTCTTTAAAAGCAGATTCATATTTTTCCAGTACATATTTCTCTATATCATCCACAACCTGAGGTAAGGAAAAATCTGTTTTTTTAACACCTATCTCTTTTACAAAATCAGACTGAAAACTTGCAATCTTTTTGATCTCATCATGAGCTAAATCTAAGGCCTTGATAAAATCATCTTCCTTTACAAAATCTGCCTTTCCTTCAACCATAACTATAGCCTCTTCTGTACCAGCAACTACTATATCAAGTATACTTTTCTCGAGCTCACCTCTAGATGGATTTATTACAAACTCACCTTCTATAAGCCCTACTCTTACAGCACCAACAGGACCTTTAAAAGGTGCTCCTGAGAGCTCAAGGGCAAAGGATGCTCCTATCATTGCCAAAACATCTGGGTCATTTTCCTGATCTATTGATAAAACAGTAGCAATTATCTGAACCTCATTAAAAAAACCTTTAGGGAAAAGAGGTCTGATAGGCCTATCAATCAATCTCGAAACAAGAATCTCCCTCTCACTCTGCTTACCTTCTCTCTTAAAAAAGCCACCAGGTATTTTTCCTGCTGCATAAGTTTTTTCTATGTAATCGCAAACAAGAGGTAAAAAATCCACCTCTTCTCTGGGCTTATCAGAAATAACTGCGGTTACTAAAACAACAGTCTCCCCCATCTGAACTAAGCAGGAACCAGAGGCCTGCTTGGCAAGATAACCTGTTGATAGAACAATATCTTTCTTACCGACTAAGACACTTTTTTTATACATTTACATTCCCTTTATTTTTTATAAGATTATCAAAATTGGATGATATTCTTACTTTCTTAAACCAAGCTTATTAATAATTTCTTTGTACCTTGGAAAATCATTTTCTTTTAGGTACTCAAGATGTTTTCTTCTTTGATTAACCAATTTTAAAAGTCCTCTACGGCTGCTATAATCCTTCTTATGAACCTTGAAATGCTCGGTTAAATAGTTAATCCTTTCAGTAAGAATAGCTATCTGGACCTCAGGAGATCCAGTATCTCCATCAAATCTCTTAAACTTCTCAATAAGCTCTTTCTTTGTATCTTTGCTTAAAGCCATTAAAAAACCTCCTTGATATGCAAAAATATGAAATAGTAATCTAACATATTTAAAAATTATTGTAAATAAAAAATAACTTTAGAAACTATGGTGATCTTTTAAAAGAGACCCTGTCAATCTCATTTAAAATGATACTTTCTAATATTAATTATTCAAAAAATTTTTTTAACAAAAAAATAAAAAATTACTGTTGACAAAAAATTGCATAAAAAAATTTCAATATGTATAAGTTACTATAAAAATTATATAAAAACATAAAAAATTGCCCTTTAATTTACATAGTTACAACAAAAATTAAATAATTAAGCGGTCAATAAGTTTAGTCCAAAATTTATATTAAATGGTTAAAAAGTTTAACTTTATAGTTTAAACTCAACCATCACCGATGTGCCTTCATTCTTCTTGCTTTCTACTGCTATTGTTCCATTGTGTTCTTTAATTATTTTCATGGCTGTTGTTAAACCAAGACCTGTTCCTTCCATCTTTGATGTATAAAAGGGATCAAAGATATATTTGAGCTCTTCAGATTTAATTCCACAACCATTATCAACAATTGAGACTATAAATACATCTTCTTTCTTCTTTGTCTCTATCTCTATAACACCATTATTACCTACTGCTTCTATTGCATTTTTTATGATATTTTCAAAGGCAATTGGCAGATATTTACTATCAGCCAAGATTTTAACATCTAATGAATTAAAACTCGTTTTAAAGATAATACCTTTTTTCTCTATCTCCTTACTTAGATTATATATAACTGACTTAACAACTTCATTTATATATATCATTTTATCCTTATTAATACTCATTGTTTTAAACTCGTATATATCTCTCAACATCCTTTCTAATCTCTCAACCTCTTTAACAATTGCTTCAACAAAAAAGTACCGAGGGTCGTCTTTATCTGTCATAGAAAGTAGTTTTTTTGCGAAACCACCTATTACAGTGAGGGGATTTCTAATCTCATGGGCTACTCCTTCCATCATAGTAGAAAGGGCAACCATTTTCTCGGCTTTGATTTTTTCTTCTACATTTTGCTGGGATTTAAGATTGGTAAGTATTCTTGCTTGAAGCTCTTTAAAATCGAAGGGTTTAGTTACATAATCAATAGCACCTGTCTCTAATCCCTTTACCTTATCAGATACCTCTGCCTTTGCTGTAAGCATAATAACTGGTAAATTCTTAGTTTTTGTATTTTCTCTCAATATTTTTAAAACCTCAAAGCCATCTTTTTTTGGCATCATTATATCAAGTAATACTAAATCAGGATTTTCCGTAAAGGCCTTTTCTATAGCCATCTCTCCATCATAGGCAGAGACTACATCATAACCCAAAGCCTTCAATCTTTTTTCAAGAAGAACTACATTGTCTATCTCATCATCTACAACAAGTATCTTATTTTTCTCCATTAATCTCTAACCTCTTATATATAATCATATTTTTTCGAGAGACCTCTTTATCTCCCTTAGTAACTCTTCTTTATTTAAAGAGGCTTTAATAAAAATTTTCTTTACATCTGAAAGAAGCTTAATTTTTTCATCTTCTTTAAGTTCGCCACCTGTTATAACAATAATAGGTATATCTATAATCTCCTTACTTTTCAATATCTCTATTATTTCAAAACCTGTAATCTCTGGCATAAACAAATCAAGTAATATTAAACCAGGTGTTTCTATCATCAATGTCTCAATTAGCTCCTTCCCGTTGAGAAAGGACTTAAACTTATATCCTTTATCTAATAAAATTTTTTCCAGTAGTCTAACCGCGTCAGGGTCGTCATCAACTATAAAAATAGGTCTGTTTCTAATACTCTCCTCTATCTTCTTAAGCTCTCTTATTACATCTTCTTTAATAATGGGCTTTAATATATAGTCTATTGGACCAACTGAGTAGCCCTTATGAAAATCCCCTTCTATAGATATAAATATAATGGGTATTTTAGCTGTATCGTTATCTTCTTTTAGCTTTTGAAGAATAGCCCAGTTTTTTTCCTCCGAGTATATAATATCTAAAACAATAGCCATAGGTTTTTTTCTTTTTACTTCCTCCACGCCGTTATCAAAATTAGCATAAAAAACAGAATAGCCTTCTTTAGATAAAAAGTCGTACAGTACTTGAAGTATATCCTCTCTCTCCTCTATAATAACTAATCTTTTCTCATTACCTTTTAATAATGATACCTCTTTGATAAAGGGTTCAATATCTTCTTCTGACACAGGCATTGTAAAATATACCGTAGTTCCTTTATTAAGCTCGCTTTCCACCCATATAGACCCACCATGCATCTCTACAAGCCTTTTAGTAATACTTAGTCCTAAACCAGTCCCCTTAGGCTTTTTAGTGTTTTTATCATCAACCTGTTTAAAGGCCTCAAAGATCAATTTTTGATTTTCCTTACTTATACCAATACCTGTGTCTTTAACGTATATCTCAACCCACTTTTTGTTGATCATGTCCTCTCTCAAAGTATAGCCTATCTCTATATACCCTTTTTCTGTAAATTTTACAGAGTTTGTAATCAGATTAATAAGAATTTGAGACAGTCTCTGTTTATCCGCAAGGATTGTAACATCTTTATCTAATCTTATGCTAATAGTCAAACCCTTTGTTAAAATGAGGGGTTGTATAATTGGGATTACACTATCCACCACCTCTTTCAAGCTTAGCTTCTCTATATTAAGTTCCATCTTACCAGCTTCAATTTTTGAAAGGTCCAGTATATCATTTATAAGCTGTAGTAAATGTTTGCCATTTTTTTCTATTCTTTTTAAGTCTTCTCTCTGTTCCTCTGTTATTGGTCCATCAACACCATCAAGTATAAGTTGAGTATAGCCTATGACTGAGTTTAGGGGCGTTCTAAGCTCGTGAGACATTGTTGCTAAAAACTGTGATTTTAGTTTATCTACCTCTTTTAGATGTACATTTGCCTCCTCAAGAAGCTTTGATTTTCTCTCTAACTCTATAGTTCTCTCTCTAACCTTATTCTCAAGGTCTATATTAAGTCTATTAAGCTCTTCATAAAGCTCTGCATTTTTAAGGGCAAGCCCCAGCTGATTTGCAAGCCCCTGCAAAAAATTTAAAAAAGTTTCCGAAAAAAATCTTTTTTCTTTTTCTGCAGTTAATATAACTCCCAATGGAACGTTAGCAACAATAATAGGGGCGATTATTAAAGATTTAACTAAAGAATCATCCTTAAACCTTTTTATTTTTGGTGGAAAAGGCAGTAAATCCACATCTTCTATTACGACTATCTTTCTACTATCAAAGGCTTTTCCAACATAAGTGTTTGTATCACATTCAAACTCAACTAATCTAACATCTTCTTCTTTAAAGCCTATTTGTTTCTTAATTCTTAATACATTATCGCTATCTTTTAAGATAACTGCACAGGCATGGACATTAAAATTCTTGACAATAATATCAATAATATTATTCATTACTACTTCCCTATCAAGACTTGAAAGTAGTGTCTCTAGGGAGGAATATAACAGAGTTATCTCTTTAACCTTCATGGCTAAGTTTTCTCTACTCTCTTTTAGTGATTCGGAGATATCGTGGAATATATCAAAGATCTCTACAACCTTAGTTCCATAAATTTTTAAAAATTTATCTAATATATTCCTTGCTGTAGCAGAACCTAAATAGGCGGAGAGATTTCTTTCAACATACTCTCTTAGTTGATGAGCCATTTTAGAGGAAATTGGTTCTTCCTTTTTAATATTTTTCTCATTAATAAAGCTTTCTATTAGCTTGTCTGCATTAGATTCACCTATTATCTTAGCTAGAAATCCCCTGTAATCATCAAAGGATGGTGAGTGAGAGAGATGTTTTGACTCAATCGTAGCTTTCTCAGCTTCGTGCCTACCTTCTAAGACAAAACTTCTCGCCATCTCTTTCTCAACTGGTGTTTGTTCAAAAATAATGGAAAAAGTTATTAAAAAGATACAATTGAAAGTTAAAGACCAGAAAATAGAATGGCTCCAATTATCAAGACCTTTTAGATAAAAAAGCTCAAAAGGCTTTAGAGCTGTAATATTAAAAAGTCCCTTATTAACAATATCATTTATAAAAGGAAAGGAGCCTGAAAAACTCGGAATAAATAAAACATAAAGCCAGATTATAAAGCCAGCGGTTATACCTGCTATAGCGCCTGCTTTATTTACTCTTTCCCAATAAAGTCCTAAAAAGGTCGCAGGAGCTAATTGTAGAATAGCGCAAAAAGATAAAAGTCCTATATCAACCAATATCTTTTCTTCGCCTAAAAGTTTAAAATATACATAAGCACATAAGGTGATTAGAAGAATTATAGCTCTCTTAATATGTATAAGAAAGAATGAGAGGTCAATCTTTTTTAAGTTTAATCTTAAAATAATTGGTGAAACTATGTGATTCAAAACCATGGTACTTATAGCTACTGTCTCTACAATCACCATCCCTGTTGCGGCAGAAAAACCTCCTAAAAAAACTAAAACTGTAATAAAATCTTCTCCTCTCATAACAGGTATTAGCAAAACACTTACATCTGCTGTATCAATTGATAACCCCAGCAGCCGTCCACCGATTGCTATAGCTGGCACAAAAAAACTTATTAAGAAGAGATAAAGAGGAAAGATATACATAGCCTTTTTTATGTGATTCTCATCAGTGTTTTCGATAACTGCTATATGAAACTGTCTCGGTAAAAGCATAACAGCAACACCTGATAAAAACATCATCGATAACCACTGAAAATAAGAAGGAGTTGGAGACTCACCGATGGTATAAAACCTTTTTATCTCATTAAAAATTCCTCCACTTTTAAAAATATCACTATAACCATCAAAGACAAAGTAGGTAATGTAAATACCCGCTACAAGAAAGGCAATAAGCTTAATTATTACCTCAAAGGCAATGGCAAGTACCATTCCTTCGTGTTTCTCTGTAACATCAAGCTTTCTTGCACCAAAAAGGGCTCCAAATATAGCAAGTATTATTGCAATATAAAAATGAAGATCTTTATAAAAATCTTTAAATGAAAGCTTTATAAAACTTCCTTCATAGAAGTATAATAGACTCAAGGTATTCGTAATTGATTTAATCTGTAAGGCAAGATATGGTAAAAGCCCTATAAAGATAAAAAAAGAGATTAAAGCAGCCAATATACTTGATTTACCATATCTGGTGCTTATAAAGTCTGCAATAGAGGTAGTGTTATGTTTTTTTGATATCTTAACAATCTTTCTTAGCGAATACCACCATGTAAAGGCAGCAAAGGTAGGCCCAATATATATGGGCATATAAGCAAAGCCCTGGTGCATAAAAAGTCCTACGCTTCCATAAAAGGTCCAGGCAGTACAATAGACAGCTAAAGAAAGGGAATAGACATAGGGGTTTGAGACAAGGCTTTTTCCTTTCTCTCTCGACCTATCTCCAATATAGGCTATCAAAAAAAGAGCTATAAGATAGGCAAGAGTTATAAAGGGAAGGTAAGACATAGTTATCTATCACCGAGCAGTCTACTATATAGAAAGATTACAAAAATCGAGATAATCCAGCCTAAATAAAGATAAATAAAAAAGAGAGGAAATCCCCAGATATACAACAACTTATTGAATATACTTATAAAAGGATAATTTAAAACAACAACACCAATAACAACAAGTATAAACCACCAATCTCTTTCTTTTATGTTCTTCATAATAAAGATTAAAACACAAAATTTGCTATAGTCAAGGCAGCTTGAAAGGTACAGGCACGAAGGTAATTAAAAAAATAATTAGTGATAATAGCCCGACGATTTTTTTAGAGAAAGGAAGTTTTTCCTCTTCATCAATAACAGGTGGATGATATCTCCCTAATAACAAAAGAATAAAACCCCAAAAAATCCAGCCTTCCCACCCTAATAAGCCTATCAAGAAAAGAGCAATAATTAAGGGAAGTGACAACTTTTTAAATAAACGTGGGGAAAGGGCATAGAGAATATGTCCACCATCTAATTGTCCAACAGGTATAAGATTCATAGCCGTGACAAAAGTACCTATCCAACCGGCAAAGGCAACAGGATGTAATACAAGATCAAATTTTTGAGGAAGCTCTCCCCAGATTAAGTAAGTTAAAAATTTTAATAACAAAGAATCCCCAAGAATTATGCCAGTAGAATCTGTAAGCTCTATTAAGGTTGAGTTATAAATACCGTATATAAGTATAGGAATAGATACAATAAAGCCCGCAATTGGACCTGTGGCACCTATAGCTATGAGAGAGTTTTTATTAGTAATGGTAGATCTCATCTTAATTATCGCACCAAAAGTACCGATAAAAGATGGAGCAGGAATAAAATAAGGTAAAGAGGCTGGCACATTATGCCTTTTAGACATTAGATAATGTCCAAACTCGTGAAAAAGTAAGATCGTTAGTAGAGATAAGGAAAAGGGCAAGCCCGACAAGAAATTTATACTATCCGAAGGGTCTTTTATACTAAAGGTTGCTCCGGCAAGGGTAGTTGTGAAAAAAGTTATGATAAAAAGTATAATATTCAACCAAGGAACTTTTTTCTTTGGCTTAATTATCCTAAAACTACCGCCATCCTCTTCAAGCTCTATTATCTTATCATAGTCTCTCATTTCTCTATTATAACATTATTATATCGAGAAAAAATTAGTTTTTAACCCTTTGAGTAATAATAAATATGATAAGAGCAAAGAAACTAAAGAAAGCACCTACAAAAAAAGCAACTTGATAGGAAAATTTATCCCACAAAAACCCAAAGATGATACTAGCTGGTAGAGCAGATATACCTATAGCAAAATTATAAACCCCATAGGCACTCCCTCTATATTCTTGTGGTACAAGGTCAGCCAAAAAAGCTCTCTCAACCCCCTCGGTAAGACTATAATATAAACCATAGAGTAGAAAAACTGAGATAACCGCACCTTTTGTTGTTAAAAGCCCCATTAGCAGATAAACACCTCCGTAGATAATCCAGCCTATTAATATCATTTTTCTCTTGCCATACTTATCTGCTAAAATGCCAGCAGGATAGTTTCCCAGTGATTTTATAAGATTAAAAATACCCCAAAGAAGGGGTATATAAACAATATCAACACCACTTTCTTTTAATCTAAGAATCAAGAAGGCATCACTACTATTACCAAGTGTAAAAATAAAGACCGATAGAAAAAATAATTTTGTCTTTTTAGAGAAATTTTTAAGAGTTAATAAATCTGCCGGTTTAAAAACAGGCTTTGAATCGGCCACAGCAGTCTTATCCTCTTTTATAAAAAATAGAAAAATAATAACTGCCAAAGAAGGAATGATTGATATTAAAAAAACTAACTTAACGTCATTATTAAATATAGATAGCAAGAACATAGCGATAAAAGGTCCTATAAGGGCACCAAAATTATCAAGAGATCTGTGAAAACTGAAGGCTTTAGCTCTATCCTTTTCAGAAACTGAGTTGGCAATTAAAGCATCTCTTGGAGCTGTTCTTATACCCTTACCTACTCTATCTAAAAGCCTAATAAAAAACACCCAAACCCAAGTATTAGCGAAAAAATATAAAGGTCTTAATATATTTGATAAAAGATATCCAAAAACAGCAAGGGGCTTTCTCTTCTTAAAGACATCGGAAAGATAACCACTAAAAAGTTTAAGAAGGCTTGCTATTGTCTCACCTACACCTTCAATAACTCCCAAGACCTTAGCAGTTCCGCCGATAGTAGATATAAAAAGTGGCAAAAGGGGATATATCATATCACTGGCAATGTCATTAACAAAACTTATAATACTCAATATTAAGACATTGCCCCTTAGAAAGCTTCTATTCACAATCAAACCAGCCTAAGAAATTTTCTTTTACCAATCTTAACAATTTGTGGTTCAGATGAACCAACTATTTTATGATTTACATCACTTATCTTCTGCCCATTTATCTGAACAGCCTTCTGCTGAATCATTCTTCTCGCCTCGCTCTTTGAAGAAAGAAGGCCTGCTTCAACAATGATATCAATTAAAAACTTCTCTCCTTCAACCCTATATTCTTCTATATCATCAGGTACTTCTTTTTTAGAGAAAACCCTCTCAAACTCTTCTTTTGCCTTTAAGGCTGACTCATAGCTATGAAATCTTTTTACAATCTCAAAGGCAAGATCTTTCTTAGCCTCAAGAGGATGAATAGAGCCATCATTTATGCCATTCTTTAGCCTTTCTAGCTCTTCAAGGGATATCTCACTCAAAAGCTCATAATATCTTAGCATCAACTCATCGGAGATTGACATAATTTTTCCAAACATATCAAAAGGTTCGTCCGTAACTCCTACATAGTTAGCTAAAGACTTACTCATCTTGTTTACACCATCAAGCCCCTCTAAGAGAGGCATCGTAATTACTGTCTGAGGTTTTTTGCCATACTCTCTTTGTAAGTCTCTACCAACAAGTAGATTAAACTTCTGATCAGTTCCTCCAAGCTCAACGTCAGCCTCTAAGAATACAGAATCATAACCCTGTAAAAGAGGATACATAAACTCATGGATGCTTATAGGTTTGCCACTATCATATCTTTTAGCGAAATCATCTCTCTCAAGCATTCTTGCGACCGTATATTTTGCTGAAAGAAAGATCATATCCTTACCTGTTAGTTTATCAAGCCACCTACTATTAAAATCCACGATAGTTTTATTTGGATCTAATATCTTAAACACTTGTTCTTTATAGGTCTCGGCATTCTTTAATACCTCTTCCATAGTTAAGGCTCTTCTTGTCTCAGACTTTCCTGTAGGGTCACCAATCATACCAGTGAAATCACCGATGAGAAAAATAACCTCATGCCCCAAATCTTGGAACTGCCTCATCTTATTCAACAAAACGGTATGCCCTAAATGCAAATCTGGAGCAGTTGGGTCGAAGCCTGCCTTAATTTTTAGAGGTTTTTTATTAAGATAGCTCTCCTTTAGCTTCTCTAAAAGCTCTTCTTCCTGGATAATCTCCACAGTTCCTCTCTTTATAATGTTTAGCTGTTCAAGGGGTGATTTCATAAGCCTCTCCCTCCATCTTTTCACAATATCTTTCTATAGAGATAGTTTTTCCATTACTATTATCTATCGTTAAGACAACATAGGAAACTCTAACATCTTCTGTTGCAACCTCCAATTTTCTTGGAACTCCCCTCACAAATCTTTCTAATACCTCCTCAACCTTGTTACCAATAATAGAATCGTGTGCACCTGTCATACCCACATCGGTTATATAGCCTGTACCGTTTTTCAAGATAGTCTCATCGGCTGTTTGTACGTGTGTGTGGGTACCCAAAATAGCAGATACCTTTCCGTCTAAAAAATAAGCTAAAGCCTTCTTCTCAGATGTGGCCTCTGCATGAAAATCAATAATAATGTTTCTTGTACTTTTATCTATTTCAGGAAGATATCTTTCAATTGCCAAAAAAGGAGAATCATATATTTCCATAAAAACCTTTCCCACTATATTGACCACCGATAATTTAAACCCTTCCTTTTCAATTAAAGTATACCCTCTACCAGGGGCATAAATTGATAAATTAAGGGGTCTTAAAACCTTAGGCTCAGCGTCCAGAAAAACCTCTGATTCCTTTTTATCAAAGCAGTGGTTGCCAAGAGTTATTATATCAATACCACAACCGAATAACTCTTTAGCTACCTTCTCAGTAATACCAAACCCGCTGGCTGAGTTTTCACCGTTAGCAACTACGAATAGGGCCTTATGCCTTTTAACTAACCCCTTTAAGGATTTCTTTAAGCAATCTCTTCCAGGTTTACCAACAATATCACCAATAAAAAGAACCTTAAAACTATCTTGCATACTCAATAGCTCTAAGCTCCCTTATAACAGTAACCTTAATCTGACCTGGATAGGTAAGCTCTCCCTCTACCTTTTTTGCAATATCTCTTGCCAAAACAAAGGCTTCATCATCATTTACTTTATTATTCTCAACAATCACTCTTATCTCTCTACCTGCCTGAATAGCATAAGCCTTCATAACACCTGGAAACTCTGTGGCAATCTTTTCCAGATCTTGAACTCTCTTAACATAACTTTCAATAGTCTCTCTTCTAGCACCTGGTCTTGCCGCAGAAAGAGTGTCAGCAGCCTGAACAAGAATGGCATATATAGAAGACATGGGCTCCTCATTGTGATGACTACTTACAGCATTTATAATTTTTGGATTTTCATTATATTTCCTCAATATATCAGCACCTATTGTTGCGTGAGAACCCTCTACCTCATGGTCAACAGCTTTTCCAATGTCATGGAAGAGCCCTGCCCTTTTTGCCTGCTTTGTTGATAAATTTAACTCTGAGGCCATAATACCACAAATATATGAAACTTCCAAAGAATGTTCTAATAGGTTCTGTCCATAACTTGTTCGATATTTGAGAGTACCTAACAACTTTATAAGCTCAGGATGAACATTATGAATACCTGTATCAAAAACCGCCTTTTCTCCAGCCTCTTTAATTGACTGATCAACCTCTTGTCTTACCTTCTCTACTATCTCTTCAATTCTTGCAGGATGAATCCTACCATCTTGAATCAGCCTTTCAAGAGAAAGTCTTGCTACCTCTCTCCTAACTGGGTTATGACAGGATATAACTACTACCTCAGGTGTATCGTCAATAATTACGTCTACACCAGTTATAGACTCAAAGGCCCTAATATTCCTTCCTTCTCTACCAATAATCCTTCCTTTCATCTCATCATTAGGAAGGGTAACACTTGAAACTGTTTTTTCTGTAACAAAATCACCTGATAGTCTCTGAATAGATAGGGCTATGTACTCCTGAGCCTTTTTATTAGCAGATTCTTTAAGCTCCTCCTCTATCTCCCTTAATCTTTTGGCAGATTCTATCTTTGCTTCTTCCTCGATAAGCTGAATTAAGTCTCTCTTTGCCTCTTCTGCCGTATAATTAGCTATCTTCTCTAACAAAGCTCTATGTTCCTTAATATAGCCCTCTAACTGATTCTTTTTCTCTACCAGCTCTTTCTCTAAAGAGTTAACAGCCTTCTCTTTTTTGAGAATCTCCACCTCTCTGCTATCAATAAGTATCCCTCTCTTTTCGAGACTATCTTCTTTTTGTGAGAGTCTTTTTTCGATAGCATTTAGCTCTTCTCTCTTCTGTTTCAGTTCCTTCTCTACATCAATCTTTAGCTTAATTAAACTATCTTTTACCTGTAGCTCTGCTTCCTTCTGGGCAATCTCTACCTGCTTCTTTGCCTCCTCTAAAACCTTTTGTTTTTCTTTTTCTAAATCTGAAAGTTTTTTCTTCCAGATGAAGTGATAGGTTAATCCTCCAAATACTAAACCAATAAGTAAACTCAAAATCACAAACAGTATATTCATAAAACCTCCTTTATGTTAAACCCCCAAGGGGTAATTGATAAAAAAAAATCCCCAGAATGCCGTGTGAGCCATGGGCTTAGCTTATAACTAAATAGGTGGAACCCATATAACTGCTTTAGGCTCCCTCCTGCAAGGGAGGTATGCACACCACAGTCAGTGACAGGCTCCCTTCTTAGAGATGTTGGCTCAAGCCCTAAAACCCATCACGCACATCCCAGGGATTTAATCCTCCGAGACTATGCCTGACAAACTATCAATCTTTTCTTCTAAAAATCTTTCCAGTAACTTAAACTCTTTTTCCTTTTTAACCAGCTCCTCGCCGACACTAAGTAAAGCCATTAGAAGCATCTGAACAGGTGAAATTAACTTATACTTTCCATTAATCTCTTCTATTTTTTTTTTACTAAACTTTCTAACCTAACAACCTCTTCTTCCGTCAGATCCGTCAAGATGGTAAATTTATTACCAAGAATGGTAATATCATAAGAGCGATTCACTTTCCTTTCCTTCAATAAATAAACTTACTTTGTTAATAACATTATCAATGCTTTTTAATGCTTCTTTTTTTTCTTGCTTGAGCTTTTCAATCTCCTCGATTAACCTATTTACCTCTTTCTCTTTTTCTTCTGCTCTCCTTTTCAAATCTAAGTTTTCATTCTTTAATGCTTCGTATCTATAAACTAAACCCTCAATTTTTAAATTAAGTTCCTCAAGTTTTTTCTCAAAATCCATTATTTCTCCCTCTACTTTTAAAGTTATTCTATTGCTTAAATATTGTCAAGGCATATTTTCCTTATTCGAAAATCTTTGTCTAAACCATCTATTAATATCATCAAAAGCCGGTGGAATAACTAAAAACAGCTCAATATCTGATGGTAAAACAAGACTTAATCTGTCCTCATCCTTTAATACAAGCAAACCTGCCTCTCCCTCTCCAAGATTTTTATCAATTATCTCAACAATTTTATTTAGCCTTTTTTCATAACTTTCCCTAAAAAGAGGATAGACTTTCTCGAAAACTTCTTGTGTTACGATAACACTAAGGCACTTACCCCAATCAAGATAGGGAAAAAAAACACTCTTATCTTCCAGTGGTATTAACTCTGCACCTCTTTCTATCTTCATTTCAAAAAGAGTCTTAAGATGGCTATTAAAAGAGCTAACTATATCTAATGGTTTTTCCTCGTCTGCAGTAAGAATCTCACAGAAAATCTTATTTACAACACCAGCGATCTCCAACCTCTCAACTTGAACAAAAACTTGCTGCCAATATCTATCAAAAAGTTCCTTATACTCCTCATTTTCTAATAAGAAAATATTAGGAACAAAATAAATCTTCCTTTTGTTTCTATACTCTTTTGCTTCTGGTCTATCAATCTTTCCCAATTCAACCATGTTTTTAATTTTATCTAAATGTCATCTTTTTTTCAACCTCCAACTTTGGGGTCA
>FMSI01089164.1_pt1 | contig 21551 bp, 20 predicted proteins | sample 1504471 | NCBI WGS metagenome assembly FMSI01 (sample SAMEA4475357, study PRJEB15587) | soil metagenome | biome: Soil; feature: Field | place: India | collected 2015-03-11 | depth 0 m
AAAAAATTTCACAAATTTTTCACAGAAATTTTTATAATATTACTGTGATGGAAAATTTTAAGTTATGAGATAGGTTTGGATATGAACAGCAATAAAAAGGAAGTTTTATGTTAAGAATAATCATTGTGCTATTAACTGTCGTAATGTTCAATCTGTCCTGGGCAGTTTTTAACATCAAATATAACAACATCGGTAAATGGGAAGTGGCAATCTCAAACTATGGAAAGTTCGGGCAGACTCCTTTCGTAAATCCGGGTGCATTCTGGCCCAGAAACACAGGCAAAAACTATATCTATGGTGCTGGAATCTGGATAGGCGGTATCCTTCCAAATGGAGATACAGCAGTAACAATAGGTTATGAGCCATATGGTGGTGGGTGTGAATTTGCTCCAGGTGAACCTTATTCTAATTATGCTGATTTAAAATGGCGTGTCTATTTTTCAAGTGAGCTGAATTATCCATTTCCCATTGTCTCGTTTGAAGACGGTTATGCTATATATAACGACTTTGACCCATGGTTTCACATCCCTATTGATGCCAAACCTATGGGGATAACGGTTATTTTAAAGACCCATACCTTTCCAAAACAATGGGCTGATGATGTTCTTTTTTTCAAGTATATCATCAAAAACGACACAACCTATACAATCAACAACCTCTATGCAGGCATCTGTATGGATTATGAAATTGGTTCGAAAGGTGGTATCAGTACTAATGACCGTGGGGGCATTGATTTACCGAGAAAACTATTTTTTGGCTGGCAGGAACAACCTGAACCGGGCTGGGATTCAAGAGGAATGATAGGCTGGAAGTTATTATCACCTTATCCACTATCCTGTTTTAAGAGATTTACACAATATCTGTTGCCACATTACGATTGGCAGAGATATATGACAATGGCAGGTTATAATTATCACAATGGCAATTATGAACCATTTGATACAATTTGGTTCCCACCTGATGCCCAGGTAATATTGATATCAGCAGGACCCTGGAATTTACCACCAGGGGATAGTATTATTTTGGACTGGGTTTTGATTGCAAGCCATGACTCAATTCCTCCCAGCCCTGAGATGGAGTATAAGGCAGATAAAAGTCAACTACTATTCAATACTGGCAGGCATAATGTTAATGTTACCCAGCCTAACGGAGGTGAGGTAGTATCAGACAATTATCCTGTGCTTTATACAGCAAACTCAGTCACACCAAATCCATTATTGCTCGATTTTTATCTGCTCTCTGAACATGGTTATGATACAATTGCCCTGAGCCAGACCAATACTGGAAACTATACCTGGAACACCACATCATTTCCGGATGGTGTTTTAAATAAGTTAATCGCTATGGCTTATGATACCGTGACCTTTGGAGGTGATATATCTGATGGATATTTTGTTATCAATAATCCTGGCAACGCATCTCCTTATCTCTTGTTGATTACTCCGTTAAATAATGCAACCTTAATGCGTGATGTGGATATTACCTGGTTTGCCCGTGACCCGGAATTTCTTGACTCACTTTATATCAATATCTATTTTAGGAGTCAATACGATAGTATTTTTCAACCTGTTGCCCTTAATGAACCCAATGATAGCCATTTTGTCTGGAATACCCTGCCCTATAGAAATGGTCGTGGATTATTGGTTATTGAGGCCCGGGATGAGGAATTTACTGCTGCGGAAACAATTTCAGTCTATCTTTTAAATCAGGTCTCAGGTGGTCCAATAAATCAGATTGGTGGTAGAAACAACTGTGTTAACCTTTCGGTCTTGGTGCATCAACCTGAATATCTAACCGGCCATACCTATGAGATTGAATTCTTAAATCACAAAAGAATACGCACCGGTATTTTTAGAAACTATCCAGAATATATCTACAAGATTACTGATTTGAATACAGGAATAGTTGTGCTTGATACCTATTCTTTAAGAAATGCCTATTTTTACAATTTTGGGATTGCTTTCAATGATTTCTCACCAATAATCGATGGTTTTTCTATAAAGTCATTTACCCAGACTCCCAATATCATCTATCCCACAAAATTTCGTAATGATTCAGTAAAAGTTATTTCTGGAAATTATCCTCAAGACTCAATCATAATTTCTGGAAGCGGTGATTCTATCTGGTGGGCATATCGGGGTTCAAGGTTGCAGATTGATTGGGTTTTGAAGCCTGGTGGTGGATTGACATTATTAGTAATTGACCTTGATTATGGCGACACAATACCATACAAACCATATAGCACATTATATAATCCTGATAGTGCATTTGGCTGGTGTTTTAGACCATCAAGTCCTGGTGTTCCGGCTTCAGACACATTAAGACCTGGTTATGATAAATTCATATTTCTATGTGGTAGCCGAATACAGATGGCAGCTCTGAGCACTTTTCCCCAAGTTGGTGACCGCTGGATTGTTTATCCTTCCCAGTACTCACCACCAATCAAGGGTAATATTTATCGTTTTACACCGATTAACTATGTGGCTGAAACCAAATCCCAATTAACACCAATCAGTTTTAGTGTCTATCCTGTACCATTTACAAAAAGTTTAATGATTACCTATAGCTTTGCAAAAATGGAGTATATTAAGATTGGAATCTATGATATTCTGGGCAGGGAGGTGAAAAGGTTGGTTGATGGTATGCTAAAACCAGGCAATTATACAATTCGCTGGAATGGGTTGGATGACAAAAACACAAAGGTTTCTGCTGGTGTCTATTTCTGTCGGTTTGAGACAATTGATTACAAGGCAACAAAGAAGATAATTCTTTTAAAGTAATTTCTTATTATTGACACCCCACAGAGACTTGTATATAATCAAACATGGACGAAGTGAAAAAATGGCATCAGGAAAAAGTATTGTTAAGGGTGGTTGATGCCCTTAAAAAAAGGGATTTTAATGCAGAGTATTTTCAAACCATAGACAGCCTGAATGACTATCTTTTGAAAACAATTCCCACAGGTGCAAGTATTGGTATCGGAGGTTCAATGACGATAAGGGAGATCGGTGTTATTGAAAGATTTGAACAACGGGGAAATAAGGTTATTCACCACTGGCAAAAGGGATTGACCGAAGAAACCGATAAAGAGATAAGAAAAAAAGAGTTGCTTGCTGATTACTATTTAACAAGTGCGAATGCTATCACCAAAAATGGAGACATAATCAATATTGATGGTATTGGAAATCGTATTGCCGCAATGGTTTATGGCCCTGATAATGTTTTTATAATTGCCGGATATAATAAAATAGTGCCCTCAATCCATGATGGCATAAAAAGAAGCAAAGAAATAGCAGCGGTAATGAATGCGAAGAGGGTGAGCGCAAAGACCCCCTGTGTTAGTTCAGGTATGTGTATTGATTGTAATGTGAGGGGCAGAATCTGCAGGGTGATTTCAATTATTCAATTCCGTCCCTTGCAGACCAATATCACCGTTTTACTAGTAAACGAAATCCTTGGGTTTTAATCCACCACTACCTACTTAAAACGCATTTTATTTTTTCTTTCTAATTTTTTTCGCTTTCTTTGTTTTAAACAATATATTCGCCTGGGCAGCAGACAGTCGGGCAATTGGCACTCGGAATGGAGAACAGGAAACATAATCCATACCGACCTGATGGCAGAAATGGATGGATTTCGGGTCGCCTCCATGCTCACCGCATATTCCCACTTCCAAATCAGGCTTTGTTTTCCTCCCACGCTCAATACCGATTCTTATTAGTTCGCCAATCGCCTTTATGTCCACTGACTGGAATGGGTCACCCGGCAAAATCTTTTTCTTCAGATAATCAGGCAGAAATCCACCGATGTCGTCCCTTGAAAATCCAAATCCCATCTGGGTTAAATCATTCGTTCCATAAGAGAAGAATTGGACAACCTCCGCAATCTCGTTTGCTACAAAGCAAGCGCGCGGTATTTCAATCATTGTACCATACATATATTTTATTCTCTTTAATCCGAATTTTTGCAAAACCTCTTTGTAAACGCGTTCAACTATTAAAACCTGGTCTTTTAATTCATTAACATCACAGACCACAGGCACCATTATCTCTGGATAAGGATTTTTGCCTTCTTTTATCAATTCTGCAGCAGCCTCAAATATTGCACGGACTTGCATTTCGCTTACTTCTGGATAGGTAATTCCAAGACGGACTCCACGATGACCCATCATTGGATTTGATTCGTGTAGGTTGTCAGCACGTTCATTCAGTTCTTCGAGTGTGATATTCAATTCTTTAGCAAGTTTTTCTCTTTTATCTGGTTCATTGGGAACAAACTCATGCAAGGGTGGGTCAAGCAGTCGTATCACAACTGGATAGCCATCCATAGCCTCAAGAACACCCTTGACATCATTTTTAACATAAGGGAATAATTCATCCAGTGCCTTACGCCTTTCTTCTTCAGTATTTGATACAATCATTTTTCTCAGCAAAAAAAGCGGTTCATCAGAGCCTTTGCCATAGAACATATGTTCAGTGCGCATAAGTCCAATACCCTTTGCCCCAAAATTTCTCGCCCTCTGGGCATCGGCTGGGGTATCTGCATTTGCCCTTATCCCGAGTCTTTTTACAGAATCACAGACTTTTAAAAATTCCTGTAGCAACACATTTTCTTCGGCTGAGGCGAGCATGGGCAGTTGCCCTTCATAAACATTGCCTTTGGTCCCATTCAATGTCAGCCAATCGCCCTCTTTGAAGACCCTATTATCAACCTTGAGAGATTTTTCTTCATAGTCAATTTGTAATGCACCACAACCAACTATACAGCATTTACCCCAACCCCGGGCAACGAGTGCTGCATGCGAAGTCATTCCACCCCGCGCGGTCAGAATTGCCTGGGCAGCCCGCATACCATCCACATCCTCGGGATTAGTCTCTTCGCGCACAAGAATTACTTTCTTACCTTGTTTTGTCCATTCCACCGCATCTTTGGAGGTGAAGACAATCTGACCCGTAGCACCACCAGGTCCTGCAGGCAAACCCTTAGCCAGCACCTTTGCACCCAGCTCAGCCTTTGGGTCAACCATTGGATGGAGTAATTCATCAAGTTGCGAAGGGGTTACCCTCATTACAGCCTCTTCTTTTGTAATCAATTTTTCCTTTAGCATATCCATTGCAATCCTTACTGCTGCGGGTCCGTTGCGCTTACCAACCCTGCATTGCAACATATAAAGCACGCCTTTCTCAATTGTGAACTCAATATCGAGCATATCACGATAATGGCGTTCAAGTTTTTTCTGATAGGCATATAATTCCTTATAAACCGTAGGCATAGCCTTTTCAAGGGAGACCATATCTTTGTTATGTTCGCTCTTTGAATATTCATTTACTGGTGCAGGGGTTCTGATACCTGCAACAACATCCTCTCCCTGGGCATTTATTAAATATTCCCCATAGAATTGATTTTCACCAGTTCCGGGATTTCTTGTAAATCCGACACCGGTCGCTGAATCTTCGCCCATATTTCCAAATACCATCGCCTGAACATTACAGGCAGTTCCCCAGTCATCAGGAATGCCTTCTATCCTCCTATAGGCAACAGCTCTCTTTCCATTCCAGGAGGCAAATACTGCTTTAATTCCACTCCAGAGTTGTTCATTGTGGTCATCAGGAAATTCTTTTCCTAAAACATCTTTGATTTTATTTTTAAATAAGTTACAGAGTTCTTTTAAATCATCTGCCGTGAGTTCGGTATCACTCTTATACCCCTTTTTCTTTTTCATCTCATCCATAATCTCTTCAAGTTGCCTTCTTATCCCTGAATTTTCATCCTTAGGTTCTATTCCTGCTGCCTTTTCCATTACAACATCAGAATACATCATAATCAACCTACGATAAGAATCATAGGCAACCCTTTCATTTCCTCCGCTTTGTTTTATCAATCCTGGTATGGTCTTTTCAGTTAAACCTATGTTTAATACTGTCTCCATCATTCCCGGCATTGATGCCCGTGCTCCTGAACGAACAGAGATGAGAAGCGGATTATCAGGGTTACCAAATCTTCTACCCATAATAGATTCAATCCTTTGAATTGCCTTTTCTACTTCTTTTTTCAATTCTTTGGGAAGGGTTCTTCTATTTTTATAATAATAATTGCAGACTTCAGTCGTGATTGTAAAACCTGGTGGAACCCTTATACCAAGATTTGTCATTTCAGCAAGGTTAGCTCCCTTGCCACCGAGTAAATTTTTATCTTTGGCTGAACCATCAGCCTTCTTACCACCAAAGTTATAAACCAATTTTTTCATTCTACTCCTTTCAATCGTTCAACAAATCTTTTATCATCTGTTCAAGGAGATTGCCCTGTTTTTCTTTCAATTCATAACTAACTTTAACTGCGGGCTTATTTATCTTTAAAAATTTGCGCAAATCAACAGGGGTTCCAATGATTACAACATCGGCGACCGCTCTGTTTATACTCCTGCTCAATTCTTCCATCTGCAATTTTGAATAGCCAAGCGCTGGTATCAGATTTCCAATATGAGGGTATTTTTCATAAGCTTTTTTTATTGAACCGACCGCATATTTCCTTGGATTAATTATTTCTTTTGCCCCGTATTGTTTTGCAGCAATTAAACCCGCACCAAAGCTCATTTCTCCATGGGTTAGGGTTGGACCATCTTCAATTACTAATACGCGTTTATTTTTTATAAGGAGGGGCTTATCTAATGTTATTGGCGAATAAGCCTCCATTATCTTAGCATTTTTGTTTAACTTTTTTATATTTTTCTTCAAATTTTCAACATCTTTTTTTGATGCTGAATCCACTTTGTTGATTACAACGAGATTTGCCATCCTCACATTAGCTTCCCCAGGATGATAAGTTGATTCATTGCCTAACCTTAGAGGGTCAACCACGACAATATGGAGGTCTGGTTCAAAAAATGGCAAATCATTATTTCCTCCATCCCAGACGATCACATCAGAAATCTTTTCTGCCTCTCTCAATATTTTATGATAATCAACTCCAGCAAAAACCGTATTACCCCGTTTTATATGTGGTTCATACTCTTCTCTTTCTTCAATCGTGCAATTATATTTGTCGAGATCCTCTAATTTTGAAAAACGTTGGATTTCCTGTTTGATTAAATCTCCATAAGGCATTGGGTGCCTTACGACTGAGAATTTTACTTTGTATTTATTTAATATGTCACACACCCTGCGCGTGGTCTGACTTTTGCCTGCACCCGTCCTTGCCGCACAGATTGCGATAACCTTTCTTACAGACTTTAACATTGATGATTTAGGACCGAGTAGCCAGAAATCAGCACCCGCAGCCAATGCTTCTGATGCCTTGTGCATAACATAATTATGTGAAATATCTGAATATGAAAAGACCACCACATCAATATCAAATTTTTTTATTAATTTTGTCAAATCTTTTTCTGAATAAATAGGTATTCCAGTAGAATAATATGGACCTGCAAGTTCTGCTGGATATTTTCGTCCATCTATATTCGGTATCTGGGTGGCTGTGAAACAAATAACATTATAATCACGATTATTCCTGAAAAAGGTGTTGAAATTATGAAAATCTCGTCCAGCAGCACCCATTATTAGAACTCTTCTCATTTTGTGCCTCCTTCATATAGAAAAATGCTTTAATCGCGGGTAACTATTCTATAAATCTTTAAACCCAATAAAAAGAGCAAATAGAACAAACTTCCTGCCCTTTTTGAAAAACCTAATCAGAGATTTAAAAAGCCTTTATGGTATGGCTTAAAATCCGATAATTATAAACAAAATTAGCCAAAAGTCAATGGGTCTTTTTCCCAAGTATTTCCAAAAATCTTTATTTTTCTAATGAATTGGCACCACTTTGGGTGTTATGTCTATAGCGTCCATCTTGAGATGGACGAAAAACTTATTCTGCCAGATAAATCTGGACCCTACAATTGGAGAAAAAACTAACACACTGCCTTTAATGGTATATAACATCAATACCTTGATCCATTCCCAGAAAATGTTCAATCCATTCCTAACCTTCTATTTATTACCCGTGAAAATCATATTATTTGGATAAGATATTATAATCTGTCTATACACCTAAATATGCTTCTTTTACAGTGGGATGTTCATGCAAATTCCTACCCCTACCTTCTAAGGTTATTCTACCAGTTTCAAGAACATAAGCATAATTACATATTGATAATGCCTTGTGGGCGTTTTGTTCTACAAGAAGGATGCTTGTTCCCTGTTCGTTAATTTCTTTTATTATTTTGAAAATCTCGTTAACAAGAATGGGTGATAAACCCATAGAAGGTTCATCCAAAAGCAAGAGCCTGGGTTTTGACATCAATGCCCTTGCTATTGCAAGCATCTGTAATTCACCACCGGATAATGTTCCTGCTGATTGAGTGAGTCTTTCCTTCAATCTTGGGAAAGATTTAAATATTCTATCCATTCTTTCCTGGATGGTCTTTTTGTCTTTAATCAAATAGGCACCCATCCTTAAATTTTCATATACAGAAAGATTGGCAAACGGTTTTCTTCCTTCGGGAACATGGGCTATGCCAAGTTCGGCAATTTTATGTCCTGCGAGATTTGTAATATTTTTATTATCAAAATAGATTTCACCGGACCGCGCTTTTACAAGACCTGAAATTGTCTTTAAAGTTGTGCTCTTTCCTGCGCCATTGGCACCGATAAGAGCAACTATCTCATTTTGGCTTACCTTAAATGAAATAGTCTGCAATGCCTGTATCACACCGTAAAAAACACTTAAATTTTTGACTTCAAGAATTGGTTTTACCCTATCCAGATCCATTTCATTCCCTACCAAGATATGCTTCAATTACTTTGGGCTCATTTTGAATTTCCTTTGGTGGTCCCTCTGCAATCTTTTCCCCAAAATCCATTACACACACCTTCTGGCATATAGACATAACAACCTTCATCTGATGTTCTATAAGAAGTATGGTGAGATTGAAACGATCGTGAATGAAATTTATCAAATCCATAAGCTTTACTATTTCCTGTGGATTCATACCTGCCGCTGGTTCATCAAGTAACAATAAATCCGGATTTGTTGCGAGCGCACGCACTATCTCCAGTTTTCTCTGTTCTCCATAAGGCAAATTTCTTGCCAATTCTTTAGCCCTTGTCTCAAGATTAAATATTGAAAGGATATCGTAAGCCTTTTCTTCTATCATATTTTCCTGTTCTCTGAATTTTCTGTCCCTGAGAATTGCCGATAACAATCCGTATTTCACTTCCTTATGACAGGCTATTTTAACATTATCAATGACTGTTAGATTGTTGAATAATCTAATGTTTTGAAATGTCCGGGCAATGCCAAGATTAACAATTTCATATGGTTTTAAACCATTAATTATTTTCTCCTTGAATATAATATTCCCTGAATCCGGGCTGTAAATACCTGTTATTAGATTGAAGACCGTAGTCTTACCAGCACCGTTAGGACCAATAAGACCGAACAGATCATTTTTATTGACTTCAATATCAAGGTTGGAAACCGCCTTTAATCCACCAAAAAACTTAGTCAAATTTTTTATTCTCAAGATCTGATTTGAGGTCATAATTGTTTTACATTTTGTTTGGAGTTTTTCTTTTCTTCGGGCTTGAGAAATACAAATTCCATTCCACTTCCAATACCCATTGGCTTTATCAACATTATTATTATTAAAATAAGTGGATAGATCACAAGTCGCCAATCAAGAATCTGTGTTGGAAGAACAACCCTTAATCCTTCAAGGAGAAATGTCCAGACAATGGCAGCAATGATTGTGCCTGAAATACTGCCCAGACCACCAAGGACTACGATTAACAATACATCAATAGACTTCAGAAAGTCAAAATTTGATGGATGTAAAAAAGAATATAAATGGGCGTAGAGAACTCCTGCAATACCGGCAAAAATCGACCCCAATACAAATCCTATAGTCTTATATTTTGTAGTATTCACACCAACACAATCAGCAGCAATATCGTCTTCACGGATTGAAATACACGACCTCCCAATGTCAGAATAAACAAAGTTTCTAATGACAACGATTGTAATAATAAAAAGTAAGTAGGTCAGAGGAAAGACAGTAAATTTCGTTATACCAAGCATGCCCCGCGAACCACCAAGTTCTGGAATAACTCCATCCGCATTATCAAACAATACTTTCACAATAATACCAAAACCGAGTGTTGCGATGCCAAGATAATCAGATTTCAGACGGAGTATTGGTAGACCAATCAAAAAGGCAATAATTGCAACAAGGATTATGGCAGTAATGAGTCCTATGATAAAAGATAAAAATCCCAATCCGTGCAGGGTTTTTGTAATCAATGCTGAACAATAAGCACCAATTCCATAAAATGCTGCATGTCCCAAAGAGAATTGTCCAGTATAACCATATATAATATTTAACCCGAGTGCAGAAATGGTAATGATAAAGGTAAACTGGATGATTTGAATCCAATATGGATTCAAAAAACCAAGGGAGATTAATGCAGTTATTATTATAAAAATGGCAATAACAATTGTTAATGCGAAAAACAGCCTATTTGAAAATATTTGTTTTTTAGATTTAGCAATCATACCTTTTCAATCGCTTTTTTCCCTAATATGCCTGCTGGTTTTACCAACAAAACAATTATCAGAATTGAAAACGCAAATGCATCACGCATTGTGGAGGAAATATAGGCTGAGCACATCGTTTCCACCACACCCATAATCAATGCACCAATCATAGCACCTGGGATTGAACCTATTCCACCAAGCACTGCAGCAACAAATGCCTTTAGACCCGGCATAACCCCCATAAATGGATGTATTTGTGGATAGGCAATACCATAGAGCACACCACCTGCACCGGCAAGTGCAGAACCGATGCCGAAGGTAACCGATATTATATAATCAACATTGATGCCCATTAACTTTGCAGTGTCCTTGTCGTAAGAAACCGCCCTCATTGCCATTCCGGTCTTGGTTTTCTGAACAATAAACTGCAAAAAAATCAATAAAACAATCGCCACACCGAATACAAGTATTTGAATGTTGGATATGCATACAGAACCAATTTGATATGTACATACTTCAAATGGCCTTGGATAAGCGAGATAGTTCGGACCAAATACAATTTTTAAACTACAAAAGTATTCCAAAAATAGAGATACGCCGATTGCAGTAATCAAGGCTGAAATACGAGGTGCATTTCTTAATGGACGGTATGCCAATCTTTCGATACTGATTCCGAGTAGTGCACAACCTACCATTGCAAACAGAATTGCAAGTGGAAAGGGTAAATGGTATAATGATAGGGCAAAAAAGCCAAGATAGGCACCAATCATAAAGACATCGCCATGGGCAAAGTTAATTAACCGAACAATACCATAGACCATGGTGTAGCCCAGGGCAATGAGTGCATAAACAAAGCCTAATTGCAGACCATTTATCAACTGCTGGAGAAAATATGTCATCTGGGATATTATATAAAAAAAAAGCCTGAAATCAACACTCCGATTTTAATAACCTTCTCCTCTCTGATGATCTATCGTGTGATAAAATCTTGTCTATATTTAACGCTATCTTGACATTGTTTAAATTTTAAATATATTTATTTGTGCAATTGAAATCCAATTTTCATTCTTTTTCAACCATAATTCTTGCAGCAGGCAGAAGCAAAAGAATGTATAGCCGAACACCCAAAATATTATATAAAATTTTGGGTAAACCAATGATTCAATATGTTGTTGATGTTGCCGTCGGGTTGAATTGCGATGAAATAATTGTGGTCACTGGCAAAAACAAAGCTGAAGTAAAAAAAGTCCTGGGAAGTAAAGTAAAATATGCTGTGCAGGAAATCCCACTCGGGACCGGCGATGCAACCAAAAAAGGGCTTGTTTTAGCAACAAAATCGAACGTATTAATACTCTCTGGAGATGTTCCTTTATTAAAAAAAGAAACGATTACGGCAGTGATAAATAACCACTTTTACCAGAATGCAGATTTATCTGTGCTGACATGCAAGGTCGATAATCCTGCGGGATATGGCAGGATTGTTCGTGATGAGTATGGGAATCTTATCAAAATAGTTGAGCATGTTGATGCGAATGAACAAGAGTTGAAAATAAATGAAATAAATACTGGTATCTATTTTGGTAGTCGCAAGACCATAAATGATGCCCTTTCTACCGTGAAAACAGCTAATAAACAGAAAGAGTTTTATTTAACCGATATCGTGCAATATTTTATAAAAAAACAAAAGCGGGTAATCGGGTTTCAGATTTACAATCAAGAAGAAATCCTGGGGATAAATAATAAAGCAGAACTTTCCCGTGTTAGGGAAATAATCAAAAGAAACTGGTTTGATGAATTAATGCTCCGGGGTGTCTATATTGAAGAACCAGCAACAACGAATATTGATGTAACGGTTAAAATTGGAAATTTTGCCCATATCAGGCCTTTTACAATGATTGAGGGGAAAACCGAAATCAAAGACAATAGTGTTATTGGTCCGTTTGTCTGGATTAAAGATGGAATAAAAAGGAAAATTAAGATATGAAATCAGGCAAGATTGGTTTGATAATCTTGGTTATCTTAGTCTTTCTTTTTGGTGCTTCGGTACTCTATATGCGCACAAGAGAAGACCCTGAAGAGGTTATTAAAAAAAATAGCAATCTCAGGGTGGAAGTCCTTAATGGCTGTGGGGTCAATCGTCTGGCAATCAAGGTTAGTGATCTGTTAAGAGAGAAAGGATTTAATGTGGTAAAAATTGGTGATGCAGAAAAACATTACCCAGAGACCGTAGTCGTTGAAAGGTCTGACGAAAATATGACAAATGGAAAATACTTTGCCCGAAGGATAGGTTGTAAGAATATCGGTAAGGATGTTGACCCTGCACTTTATATTGATGTCACCATAATTATAGGTGAAGATTATAAAAAATTATTTCCTGATGTTGAAAAACGATTCTGATAAACCCCCCATTGATCGAGCTAAGGAACTTGCCCGAATTATAAGCGATAAAAAGGGTGAAGATGTAATTATATTTGATTTAAGAGATATTTCTCCAATTACAGACTTCTTCGTCATTGCTACGGGTTTATCAGATATTCATAATAAGACAATTGCTGAATATTTAAGCGAATTTGAAGAACCGGATCATATTGAGGGGATTGAAGGAGGGAGCTGGATTCTACTCGATTATATTGATGTAGTTGTTCATATTTTTTCAAAGGAGACAAGAGAATTCTATGGTCTTGAACGTTTGTGGGGCGATGCCCCCAGAGTAAAAATGTAAAATGGTGCGCAACGACATAAAACAAATTCTCCAGAGTATTTATCCTGAAGAGACAATAATTGTTGATTATGTCCCTGCGGATAAAAAAGGCGATTACTCTACGAATCTCGCGATGCGGATCGCCCAGAAAAAATCCAAATCCCCATTGGAGATTGCAGAAGATATATCAAAAAAAATAAATTCTCCAATTATAAGCGAAACCATTGTTTATCCACCAGGCTTTATAAACTTTGTTTTAAAACCTTTTTATGTTAAAGAGAAATTCAAGAAAATTGAAAGGTGCAATATCGGCAATGGCTTAAAGGTAAATGTAGAATTTGTTAGTGTTAACCCTACCGGACCTATAAATATTGTCAATGGCCGTGCAGCAGCATTTGGCGATTCACTTGTGAGATTAATGAATTATGCGGGTTACTGTGCGGATTCCGAATATTACATAAATGATTGTGGCAGACAGATTGACTTGCTTGCCGAAAGTATAAAACAAAGGATTAATCAAATTTCAGGAAAAGAATTTTCTATTCCCGATGATGGTTATCATGGTGAATATCTCATTCCATTAGCCCGGAATTTTCTTAATGCTGGGATTACAGATATAGAAAAAATAAAAAAAGAAGCAGTTAATTATTTTCTTATGCAACATCAAACAATGCTCAATAATTTTCGGGTAAATTTTACAAACTGGATTCGTGAATCTGAGGTCCGGAATAAAGGATATGTTGAAACGATTTTAAATATTTTTAAAGATAAAGGCTTGTTATTTGAGCAGGATGGGGCAATCTATTTAAAAACAACAAATTTTAATGACTCGCGCGACCGGGTTGTAATAACGAAAGATAGCAGATACACATATCTTCTTCCCGATATCGCGTATCATTTAAACAAGATTGAAAGAAATTATAATTTTTTGATTACGATACTCGGACCAGATCACCTTGGACAGGTGAGCAGCCTATATGCAGGATTAAAAGCACTTGACTATAAAGAAAATATCCTTAAAATTATAATTGTGCAGGAAGTCAAGTTAAAAAAAGATGGTAAATATATTCCGATGTCAAAAAGGGCAGGAACTTTCATTTCCCTTGAGGACTTACTCAATGAAATACCAATTGATGTCAGCAGATTCTTCTTTCTTATGCGTTCGAGTTCGCAACACCTTGATTTCGACCTTGATCTTGCAAAAAATATATCAGAAGAAAATCCAGTTTACTATGTTCAATATGCATATGCTCGGATTATGAGTATCATAAAATTTGCCCTTGAAAAAAGTTTTGATTTAAAAGATGATGTAGCATTAGATATGATTGATGAAAAAGAGGAATTAGACCTGATGAAATATATATTAAGATTTGAAGAAACGGTTGAAGATGCAGTAAAAAATTTTGAGCCATTTATGATAACTTATTATTTAATCGGGTTGGCAAAGATTTTTCATCATTTTTATCAAAAACATCGAGTGGTTAGTAATGACCGGTCATTAACAATGGCGAGATTGTTTTTGATAAAAAAGACGGCTGAAACAATAAGAACAGGAATGGAACTAATTGGCTGTTCGTGTCCGGATAGGATGTAATGATAAAATTGTTGGTTGAAACTCGATGTTTAAATCTTGAAAATTTGCAATAAGGAGGTTAAATGAATCTTGCAAGTCTGCTTTCCAGAGATAGAATAAATCTGGAATTGAAATCAACAAAAAAAGAAGATGTGCTAAAAGATCTGGTATATATGATTATAAGCGGGCGTGATGCTGATTTGATTTGTTCAATTTTATTAAAAAGAGAAGAACTGGGCTCAACCGGTATTGGAAAAGGCATTGCTATCCCACATTGTCGTTCACTCGCGGTAAGTAAATTAGAGATTGCCATAGGCAGAACCATAAAGCCAATAAATTTTAATGCAATCGATAAAAAACCGGTTTCATTGTTCTTTTTAATCATTGCACCACCCCAGGACCCGGGTAATCAATATTTGATTACGCTTGGAAAGACTGTTCAAATTTCTCGTGAATTAACAAAAAACAACTTGATAAACAAACCTCAAACTCCGGATGAATTCATTTCTTTGATAAATGAAGTAGAAAAAAAGATTGCTAAAAAGAGGTAATTATGCATAAAGATATGGATATAGTAATGCGCATACTAAAAAGACTGTTTGATTTAGATAATTTAATTGCTGACAAAGAAGCAGATAAAAAAATTGGATTTAAAATTGACGAAGAGGTTGGATTACTGAGTTTAAAAAAGGAAAGGACTAGTCTTCTAAAAGAAATCCCCAAGGAATACGCAGATACTTACGAACGAATTAAAAAACGCTACGCACTTGCAATAGCTGAAGTCAAAAATGGTTTTTGTTTCGGGTGTTTTCAACAGTTACCCACTGAAATGCTGGTCAGAAGCAATGAAATAGTTACCTGCCCGAATTGCGGGAGGATTTTATTCTGGCGTGAAGAACAAAAATAACCGGTTAAACAAATGTTAAAAAATATACCGCTTTAACATAACGAAATTAATTTATAATCATTGTGAAAAAAATATATATAATCTATTTCGTTATTTTAATCTTTTTTACTGCCAATATAATTAATTTAAAAAATCTTTCACTGATAGACTGGGATGAAGGGGTCTTTGCCTTACAGGCGAAATGGTTCGCCAGCATGGGGTTGGAAGGTAAGCCGTTCAATTTTCAAACCCCTCCCCTGTTTCAGATTATTATAGCATCAGCCTTTAAACTATTTGGTTATAAAGGAGCGATTCTACCGCTGATATCAATTATTTTTTCCTGCCTCACCCTTTACATCGTTTTTATTTTTTACAGAAAAATATATAATGAAACGATTGGTTTGATGGGAGTTTTTCTTTTTATTTCAACCGAATATTTTCTTTTTTTCTCTAAATCTGGTTTGAGTGATGCTACCTTCCTTTTTTTCTTTTTAACCGCCCTTTATTTTTTTTATCGGGCTATTAAGGACGAAAACAAATCCTCTTTTCAATTATGTGGGTTATTTACTGTACTTGCCTGCTACACAAAATATACAGGTCCAATCCTGTTTTTGATTTATTTAATACTTGGTTTTACAATTTTTAAAAAAAGGACTAAAGATTTTTATTTATTTACCATTATTATCCCAATTTTATTGCTATTTCCATATTATATAACTTTTATCAAAACCATTTCGTTAAAAGGAATTTTTTCACGACATGGACATTTATTCAGCATCCATCATTTAAAGTTTTTCTATTATCTAATCTGCTTTGCTCCTATAGTTTTCTTTTCCGCAATCTTTTATCGAATTAAAGATAAAGAAGATTATTTTGTCTTAGTAATAATTTTGACATTCTTTATAACTATAGGTTTTTATTATCCTTATCTACGACTTGCTTACCCAATTATACCATTTTTTGCATTATTTTCTGCCTGTTTCATTTATAAATTTAAAAAGATAAAGGCATTACTTTGTGGCATAATATTTCTGATAAATATTTTTTTAGGTTATAATACAATAACTTATCATTCTAAAATTCCTTTTCTTATCACTGAGAAAATAAACACGATTTGTAAATTTTATAAAATCAATTATGTTATTACTGCGACACCGCCAAATATACTGTTTAACATCTCAGGAGATATAATCTTAACAGATAGTCAAATTCCTCATAGTATGAAACTAAATAGACTTACAAGATTAGATAGAAGAATAATAATAAAAAGAGACCATAATTTAATTAGGGACGAAAAGAGTATTTTATTTCTAAGTTCAAATATATTTCCGAAAATAGATGAACGATTAATGGCATTTAAAAGAAAAGGAGAATATATTGAATCAATAGAATTCACAGATGCTCCAGTTTACTATAAAGATATTTTTAACAAATTGAGAACCCAAAAACAAATTTACGAAATCTTTGTTTTAGAAATATCCGAACTTGATTATAGTGAGATTGACAGCCTTTGGCAGTTGTGTTTTGAACCTAATGTTACAATTGTAAAACGATAGTTATTTACCAATACAAAATTCTGCAAATATTTTATTGATTATATCTTCGCGTAAGACCTTGCCCGTAAGTTCACCGATTATATCAAGGGCACAATGTAATTCAAATGCTATTGTTTCCAAGGTGTAATTTTCTTTAATATTACTTAGAGTTTGATAGATGTTTTTGAAACAATCAATCTGGCGCTGTCTGAGAATCAATACATCTTCTTTAATAGAATCAGGAAGCAGGCGTTCTTTAATAACTTTTTTTAACAGGTCAATATTTTCTCCATTTTTTGCTGAGACTTTTATTGCGTCAGATAATATTTCGCTCTCCTTTAATTTAATATTCAAATCAATTTTGTTTATTATAAAAATTTTGTTCAACCCTTTTGTAAGATTAAAAAGAAAAGTATCTTGTTCGTTCATTGCTTCCGAGCCATCAAAAACCAATAGTATTAAATCTGAGTTTTTTAAAACCTCTTCGCTTCTTTTGCTTGCAATACCATCGGGTCCACTTGCGCAATTAAATATACCAGCGGTGTCTATCAGTCTTATCAAAATTCCGTCTATTTCTAATGTTTCTTCAATAAAATCTCTGGTTGTCCCAGGTGTTTCATGGACGATGGCACGCTCAATCCCTAAAAGTCTATTAAAAAGGGTTGACTTACCAACATTAGGTCTTCCCGCAATAACGACCGAATAGCCTTGTTTTATTTTTGTTGCCTGTTCGGCATTTTTTAATAAACTTTCTATTTGTTTTTGTATCTTACTAATTTCATTTTTAACTTCACTCAAATCTATTTCTGTCTCTTCTTCGTCCGGGAAATCGATGTTTGCCTCAACATTTGTCAGAATTCCAATAATTTTTTCTTTAATGTCGGTAATAAAATTTGATAATTTCCCTTCAAGTTGATAAATTGCCGCTTTTCTTACCACATCACACTGTGCGTAAATCGTATCAAGAACTGCCTCTGCCTGCATTAAATCAATTTTATTATTAAGAAACGCCCTTTTTGTAAATTCACCTGGTTGTGCAAGTCTTGCCCCGAGATTTATTAAAATGTTTATTATTCTGTCAACAATCAAAGGATTACCATGGCACGATATCTCTACTACATTTTCACCTGTATAAGAATTGGGTGCAAAAAATATACTGGTCAGTACATAATCAATGATTTCCTGTGTAGATGGTTCTATGATTCTGCCGTAATAGATATGACCCGACTGAAAGATAGAAATATCTTGGCTGGAATTAAAAATTTTTTTTACGAAATTAATAGCACTTTCGCCGCTAACACGAATTACAGCAATACTCGAATAACCAATAGGTGTAGCACAGCCAACGATGGTATCATTCACATCTTTACTCTCTTTTTTCTTCTTTATTTTCTCCTATCGGTGCTATTATCACAGTTCTGTTCGCGCCCCGCCCGATCGTATATAGCTTCACCCCTTTTAATTCATTTATTTTGCTGGCAACTATCTTTTCTTCACGGGGTGTCATCGGGTCAAGCGCCATTTCTCGCCCAGTCTGAAGAACAATGCGCGCAATCGCCTCAGTTTTTTTTCTTAAAAAATTGGTTTTACGCTGACGATAGCCATTGACGTCAATTAACAGTTTTATATTAGAATAGAACCTCTTTGCAAGTCTGGAGATTATGTATTGTAAAGCCCATAAATGTTCGCCATTTTTACCGATAAGGAGCACATCACTCTGTTTTGTCTTTATGTTTACTGTATAACCCTGTTCATCCTTACTTACTGATACACCGACTTTAAAGCCCATATTGGTTAACACATAGTTAGTAAGGCTCTGGAGATACTGGCGAGGCTCTTTTATTGTTATTCTGACCTTGGTTTCTGTTTCATTTTGAGAAAGAATTTCATAGGTTACCTCATCCGGAGTAACCCCTAATATTTTTCTTCCCCGAGCAAGCGCATCATTCAGGTCTTTTCCTGTAGCCTCAATCATTTTCATTGTGCCTCCTCTTTATCTTAATTTAAGAACCACCAGATAATCCGATGGTTCTTTTAAAATTAGCGAAAAACTTTTTTCTTTATCATTAAATATTCTAAGATTGAAAGTATATTATATGTAAACCAATATAATTGTAATCCTGAAGGAAAATTCAGGAATACAAATATCATTACCAAAGGCATCATTATTACTATAAATCTCTGCCTTGGATCAATCGTTGTCATCAACGATTGAATAAGCATTAATACACCCATCGCGATGGGTAGAACATAATAAGGGTCTTTAAGTGACAAATCGACAATCCAGAGCATAAAAGGAGCACGCCGAAATTCAACGGCTGTGGAGAGAACCTGATAAAGGGCGATGAATACAGGAAATTGAATCAAAAGTGGAAGGCACCCGGAGAATGGATTGACCTTATAAACCTTATAAAGATGCATCATTTCTCTATTCAAAGCCTGAGGGTCATTCTTATATTTCGCCTGAATTTTTTTCAACTCAGGTTGAAGGAGTTGCATCTGTTGTTGGGAAATCAGCATCTGACGTGATAGAGGAAAGAAAATAATTTTAAACAAAAGTGCGAAAACCATTATCGCAAATCCGTAATTTTTCAAAAACGAATAAAATAAATTTAAAATAAAAATAATTACCCTCTCAATAGGTCCCCAGATACCACCGCTTGCAATCTGTTCATAGCCTTTCTTATATTCAGCCAGTTCATTTAGTTTAATTGGTAATACTAAAGCCGAAATTGTGAATGAAGAATCCGCAAATAATTCGAGCCCATAGCGATTTGTATTACCAGTCATTGCACAACCCAAATAAGCGATAGCTTCTTCCTTATTGTTATCTAAATTTGAGAGTCTATAAAATAGTGTATTTCCTATATTTTCAATGTTATTGATTATTAAGGCAAAATATTTTGTTCTTAAAGCAATCCATTCCCAATCATTTTTGAATGCAAATTGTTCTTTGATTTCTTTTGTAATATTCACGCATTTTGCGCTTTTGACATATACATTGAAATGGCGTAGGTCATCTTCCTGATTCTTTTTTTCTGTCACATTCAAACCACTTTTCAAACTTAGCACTTGTTTTATCATATCAGGATAATTTACCCTAAGAGTAAAACCGTAATTTTCATTAAAATAATAAACCTTAGAAAATGGTTTATTGTTTATGTTGGTAGAGAATACGACCGAATCATTATCAATAAAATGTGTAAAATTAACTAATGAATCAGATATCTTTGTTGAAAATAGCAATTTCCCTTCTTTAACAATCTCAGCATCATATTTTTTCAAATAAAAACTTTTAATTCCAGCGCCTACAGATGAAAAGACTATACGATAATTATTATGTTCAATCACAATTGTATCCTTAATAGGTAAATTTTCCCTCGTAGAAACCGTCGCTTTCATTGTATCAGGTAATTGAGTCTCTTGCTTTTCTACAACTTTTTGAGTAGTTGGTTTTGCCATAAAACTCCAGATTAACAGGATTATTATAATTAATAAAAATGCAATAAGTGTCCTTTTCTTATCATTATCCATGTTCTTCTCCTTTTTTTGGGAATACAACAGGATCATATCCGCCATTGCAGAAAGGATTACACCGCAAAATTCGATAAACACTCATAAGCCCCCCTTTAAAGAATCCGAATCGGGATAATGCTTCAATAGTGTAATTTGAACAGGAAGGTGTGAATCTGCAGGTCTTGGTTAATACTAACCCGAAAGTATTTTGATAACATTTAATCAAAAAAATCAATAATTTAACAAAAAAAGAAAGCCTGATGCCCGAGTTAAATTCGTCCATCAGTAGACTCCTTTTTAAATGCTTGAAAGGCATTTAATACTTCATTGGCATCAAGCAAACCGGTTGCTAAAAAAATTACCTTAAACCCCATAAATATCTCCTTGTTCATCCGATATGCCTCCCTTAAAATTCTTTTAACGCGGTTCCGTTTCACTGAACTTTTGTGCATCCTGGAGGCAAAAAAACCAACCTTAGAACAGAGGTCGGGTTTATAAATTATAACTAAATTATTAAAATTTATTCTCTTTCCATTAGAAAACAAATCTCGTATTTCACTTTTCTTACAAACAATTTCTCTTTTATCAATACCAAATCGTGCCTTGTTTTTAGACAAATCACTCTTTAAACGACCAGACGTTTTCGACCCTTTTTTCTTCTTCTGCTCAAAACTTTTCTGCCCATTTTAGTCTTCATCCGTGCCCTGAAACCATGGGTTTTTTTTCTTTTTCTCCTGCTTGGTTGATATGTCCTCTTCATAAAATATTATACCTAAAACCGATCAAAAGTCAAGGGCACGATGCAGAGTT